>OGXT01000781.1_pt1 | contig 36085 bp, 41 predicted proteins | sample 1576361 | NCBI WGS metagenome assembly OGXT01 (sample SAMEA3541514, study PRJEB24748) | human gut metagenome | biome: human gut; feature: human-associated habitat; material: faeces | place: China | collected 2012 | reverse complement strand
CGTTAGCCGTCGCGGCGGCCTGGTTGGCCGCGTCCGTTGCGTCGTCCGCATCCCCGGCAGCCAGGATGGCGTCGGCTGCTGCGTCGTCTGCCGCACTAGCCGATTTGTACGCCTTATCCGCAGCGCTTCGAGCAGCGGCGGCCTGGGCCTCGGCGTTCTCCGCCGAAGCGTTGGCGGTGCCTGCCGCATCGTTCGCCGCTTTTTTCGCAGCGTCACATGCGGAGATCGCGGCTTGGAAGTCGCTCAAATCCGGCAATTCTCCGCTTGGGTCATACACAGTCGATGTAATGCCGGGTCGAACCGTGTACATGAAATACAGCAGATCGATTTTGGCGTCCTCTTTCAGCATCCGCAGAATCACCAGCGTATCCCCGGCCATGGCATAGAATGAACCGGGGAAGGTAACGCTTACCACATTTCCCTCAAGGCTCGCCTCCTCTGAATACGCTGTCGCCCTGTTGTTCAATACGCAATATGCCTGGCAGTCCCACCCTTCCAGCTGCGCATTGACGCCATTGTTTTTCAATGTCAGGCGTATTTCATGCGCATTGGCGTCACCGCACACAAAAACCGCCTTGTTGTCAATCAGCAATGCGCCCCGTGTCAGCTCATGCTCATAGGCAAAAACGGCTTTCAAACCCGATCACCCCCTTTTATGTACGGATGCAGTCATGATCCGGCGCCTTCACCGCCGCCGATCGGTATGCCGCTGGAAGCTGCCAGCCTTTTTACCTCCTCAATGAAATCATCAACCCATTTGGCGAATGCCTCCGCTGCTTCGGCCACCTGCTCCGGCTTCGTCAGGTGTACGGTCACGCTGAATCCGCGCCCCGGTCGGATATCCCCGCTGACCATTGCTATCTGTACCGCATTTCCGTTTTCGTCCGTCGTCAGCATGTCGCGGCTGATGCTTCGGCTGTCGCGGATCGTGATCTGTTTGCTCATTGTTCGTCATCCTCCTTTTTGTGTGATTCTCCGATTGGCGTAAGGCGATGCACCACCATAAATGCCTCTGTCAGCGCGAATGCTTCCCCGGCGAGGACCCATACCGCGCATTCCTTCCCGCGCTTCCATGCGCAGTCTTGGTCACAGGGGTGTCCCGTCAATGGGCACCGCTTCTCCATGCTTTCGTTCATAGCCGTTTCCTCCATCGATCCCTTGTTCAGTAGTTTCCGCCTGCAAAGGCAGTGACAAAGGTTTTGATATATGCCGTTCCAGATATTCCGGTCATTCGGTCCGGCACGAAGGTCAGCTTGTGCCATCCGCGCACTATGCGCCCGTCGCTGTCCTTCTCCATATACGGCACGGCGTCAAAGTCCTTCGTGTCCGAAATCGCGGCAGGCACCACGTTGTCGCCCAGCTTCACCGTAACCTGCTGCGCCGTGGTCCCATTGAAGATGCCGTATTCAATCGGGTGTGTATGGTCCTCAAACGTCACCACATGGCTATGTCCGCTGACGTTGATAGTCATGTCGGGAAATCTGAATCCGATGGAAACGCCATGCTTGTGGTTCATGCCGTGCTGGTGCACGCTGATCGTATGCTTATGGCTGTTGAGCGTGTGGCTGTGCGAAGGAACGATGTGGCTATGCCCGCTGATGTTGTGCGTGTGCGATCCGGCGGGGTGCGAATGGCTGCACGTATTGCTGTTCACATCAACGCGCACGTTCAATCCCGGATTGCTGCCATGGTTATGATAGGCGGTTGAATGGCTGTGGCTCGTATCGTCGCTCTCGCCGGTATTACCGTTGCCAGTCCCTGTCGTCAGGCTCCCGCTGGACTGCGTCGTGATGTCGCCGGACGCACCGGTCCGCCCTGTAGCCGCGTCAGTTTCCGTAGCCAGGTCGCCAAACGGCCCGTCGGTCAAGGTCATATCGTCCCCATAGCCGTCAATGGGGCCGGTCATGTTGACCGTGCTGGCGAATACTTGGGCTGGTATTTCTGCCGTGGCCTGCGTGCCCGCATCGCTGGACCTGGCCTGTCCGCCGCTCGCGCTGGCCGCCTTGGAATACGCCCGGAAGGCCGTTACCCGATATTTGATCTGAAACACGTTGATGCTGGCTGCGTTGGTGTCAACGGGTATCCAAACTTCCAGCGGGTTCTGGGCGTCGCAGTTTCCATTGAAGCTGATGGCGTAAATGCAGGTGCTTCCCTGGCTGTACAATTCTGCAATGCGGCTTTTACGTATCAGCCTGGCCGTCTCTGCGACTATATCGCTTTTCTGATTGCTGAATACTAGCCTTGATTTCTGGTCAGCGGCGTACAGATCGGTCTTGCGCACCTCAACCACGCGCTCCTCGATGCTGATGCCGTACTCCAAAACCGGCACCCGCCCCAGCGCCCCGCAGCGGAACCGGTCCAACGGTTCGCCGGTCAGAGCGAAAACATCATCGCCGCTCACCTCCGTTGTCACCTTTGGCGTGCTGCACCCCTCCAGCACGGCCTGCGCCGCCGCCTTCAGCGTCGCCGGATCGGTGATCTTGGTGTCCGGGTAAATATCCTCGATAATGCCATACATGGCTGTGTTCTTCTCAAGGTAGTCCACACCGCCATTTACGCTTCTGATGGTCAACTGGTTTACGCCCTCGCCATACCCGCGCGGATACAGCCGGGTACGCAGCTCGCTCCGGTCCACCGTCTGCTTCACAGTCTGAATGTTTCGGTTCAGCCGAAGCTCCATGGTCACATGGGTCGGTGCCTTGCGCAGATGCAGCACGAAGGGAAAAACGCTTGTGTCAAATTCCCATTGATAAGCGTCCACAAAAGGCCCCGGCACGCTCAGGATGGCATTGATCAGGTATTCATTCTCCACGCTGTACTGGTAGGCATAGCTGAAATCGCAGTCCCCCAGCACCCAATATACCCTGCGCTGTTTTGCAAGCAGCTGCGCAAGAACGCTTCGCGTGGTCGTCCCTACCCCGCCAAATTCAAAGTAGCCGGGAATCACCGTATCCCCAAGGGTTGCGAAGGCATGCTCCAGCTTTACCTGCTCCTGTACCTTTGTTCCCCGCGTCCTGGCCACCTCGTAAGCCCGAAACACCCCAACGTCGCCAAAGGCGTCATACAGTTCCACAAACTGCCCATCTTTCACGCTCTCACCCACCAGCTCCAGCGTGCAGGTTGACAGCGGTGTCAGTTTCAGATCATATCCCGCTTTGGTTGGATGCAGCCTGCCGATCGGCTTCATGTCGAAATCATATAGCTTCGGCAGCGGGATGCCGCTTCTCATATCCAATCCGCATCCCTCCTTACAGCCATTGTTCCCATGCCAGCAGTCTGGCCCTTGCAGCCTGATCTGTCACAATGGTGATTTCGTTGCTCTCACGCTGCCTGATCACCAGATCGTCCGCGCTATCGGCTGTCCGCTTGTCCATCACACTTGTTCCATCCACTTTCAGGGCCAGAAATCCATGGTTGTCGTAGCTGGCTGTAAGCGTCTTGCCATATGCAAGCGTTAAGCCGCGCAGAATGAATGAACCGCCGTTTACGCTTACGCTCAAGCTGCTCATGGCCGCCGTGCCGGTATTGGTAATTTCAAATTCCAAAAACGTATGCCGGGCCGTGCCACGCGGGCGCAGATATGCGGTCGCCGTCTGTCCCGCGGCAGTCGAAACGCTCGTTGCCATAGGGTCAAGCCCGCGCCAATATGGGTCATATGCTGTGAAAACGACATCCACTTCCTCTTTCCAGTCGCGCCCGCTGATATCCGGCAATTCCGTACACTCCACCCGAATCTGCTGGCCGTTCCGATAACCCAGCGTCAGCATGCCGCCATTCTCGGCCCATTCCACCAGCTTGTCGTACATCTCCAGACGTTTCATCTTGTCCCGCTCCCAAAGGACAACATGCACAATGATGCGGCGGGGTTCCCGCTCCCGCCGCATCATTCGAAGGCCATCGTACTTTGCTCTGCTTTGTGTCGTTACCTTGATTTTCGGAGCTTCCTCCTCGACATCCGCAATATGGAACCGCGTGTCAATGGCATTCAGGCTCACGCCGTTCAGGCGTACCGGATAAAGCTCTTTCATGCCGCATTCCTCCCGTCACAGCGAAAACCGCCCGGCTAGCAAAGCGCTGCCCTGCTCTGCCGAAACATAGGCCGCCAGAATCTGCCCGGCCCGTTCGCCGTCGATCACCACACTCATCCCGTCCAGCGCGTTGGCAACCTCCATCCCCATCTGGCGATAGTCCAGGTCGGTCTGTCGCGCAACGGCAACTGTCGGGGCTGCGGGCCGTGAATCGGGCGCGGGGAAATACACGCTTACACGGCTCTGTGCGTCCAATGCCTGCGCCTGCAATGCCGTCAATACCCGTTCGCCCTTATGAAGATTCGCGGGATAATCGTCATATGGTACACTCGTAAGTCCGGCTGCATGGCTGGTCAGTTTCGCCGTGCGCACGCGCCCCAGCGCGGCAAGCGCCTGATTGTATCTGTTTACGATCCCCTGGGTTTCCGCAATGCCCGCTTCAAGCGCCGCATTCATATCACTTACAATTTTTCTTACGTTTGCACTGGCAATCTCAGATTGATCCAGTCCATCTACCATCCTTCGCATCTGCTGGACCATGGCGTCGGTTTTGGCATTGAAATCCGTCTGCATCTGCGCAACGATGGTGGCAAACGTGTTTTTCCCTGTTTCTACCTCACCAAATTTGGCATTCAGGTCCGCCAGCTTGTTTCCGCCATCGTCCACAATACCCTGCAATATGGCAGCGCTTTCCACGCTGCCGTCGCTTAGCTTGGCCACAAGGTTTTCATTCAGCGCAATGCCGCCCTCATCCGCCAGTTCTTTCAGCTTCAGCAGGTTGTCCGAATAATCGGTCAGATAGGCAAGCTGGCTGTCCAGCGCTTTCATGCTTTCATCGATCGACTTGGTTTCCGCCTCTGTAACCTCGTCGAATCCGCTTACCACGCCGCTGATGTTTTTCAGCGCATCCTCATAATACTTTTCGTATGCTTCCGTCAGCTCGGTCAGCTTCTGTTGCAGCGTTTCAAACTGCGCCACCTGATCGCTCTGTGCGTCGGTAAGTTCCCCGATCCCGCCTGCCGCGCCGCCTGAAACATCATCCAGCGCCCCAAGCGCTTCGTTATAGGCTTCAAGGCTTTCTCTGCTGGATGCTACGGCATCTTCATCTTCCGCGACAGCGTTCGTCAGGTCCTCCACATTCTGCTGCGCTTCCCGGTTTTCTTCTCCCAGGCGGATAACCTCTTCCACCAACGGACCATACTCCGCACTGCTTCCAGCAAGGGTAAGGGCAAGCAGCGCGGCGGCATCTCCGGTGCTGTTGAGTTGCTCCTCGGTTATACCCGTGGCCTCGGTCAGCCTCTGTACGCTTTCTCGGTAGGCGTTCTCCGCATCCTCTGCCTCTTTGGTGGCGACGGTCAGCTTGATGCGGTTTTCTTCAAGCTCGCTGATGGTGGCGGCATAAGCGTCATATTGGGATTGAAGCGCCTTCACCTTGGCCTGCTCGATGGCGTTCTGCTTCCAGGCGTCTGTATTCAGCTTAAGCGCCGCCGTTCCGCCATCGATCTCGCCGGTTTGAAGATTGATCTTGTCGGACAGCTCCGGTACGGTTTCCACCAGGGAGCCGAGCAGTGCGTTCCATTCCCGCCATTCATCCGCATCCAGACCGGTGGACGTGTTCTTGGCTTCCAGCTCGGCGAGCCTTTCGATCAGCGCATCCGCTTTGGCCGCCGTCCCCTCGATCTGGGCAAGGTTTTCGGCATACTGATCATTCGCGCTTTCAAATGCTTCCGGAAGCGCCTGTGCTGCGCTGGTCAGTTCGTCGACCTGTGATTTGGTGCTTGTGGCCCAGGTACCCAAAGCGGCCACAAGGCCCAGCACGGCGCTTGCCGCCATCAGCCAGGGCGATGCATTCAGGGCGGTGGTCAAGGCCGTCCATGCCGCTTTCAGAGCAGGTACCACCACGGTTGCCGTCACCACCCCAACGGTCAGCGCGCCCAGCGCTGTGGAAACGCCGGTAATGGCCGGTACAAGCCAGCGGTTCTGCTCCACAAAGTCAGCCGCCCATCCAACCACGTCCGCCCCCGTTTCAGCAAGGATGCCCAATGCGGGCGTCAGCTGGTCGCCTACGGCAATTTTCAAATCATCCACCGAATTATTGTAGAGCTGAATTTTGCTGTCGGTGGTTTCGTATCGCGTGGCGGCTTCCTTGTTGAGCGCATTGTTCTTCTGCCAGGCCTTGTTGCTGAGCGTGATCGCCTTGGTCAGCGTCCCGTTCTTCTTCTCTGCATTGGCAAGACTGGTGATCATGCGTGTGGTTCGCTCCTCGGTGATCCCCAGCGTTTTGAGCGTAAGCAGCATGCTCTGCTCGGTATCGCCGATGCCCAGGATAAACGCCCGCAGCGCCTCGGTAGCGTCAACGCCCCAAAGCGCGCTGAATTCCGTCGCTGTCATTCCGGCGGCGGCAGCCCATTCGTCCAGATCCTTGCCGGTTTCCACAGCGGTTTGCATCTCGCCGATCAGGCTGCTCATATTAGTGCCGCCCGTGGTCGCCTCTATGCCAAGGCTTGTGACGGCTGCGGAAAGAGCAAGTATATCCGTTTCGCTCATGCCCGCGTTCGTTCCCGCGCCTGCGGTAGCCTGGGCCATTTCGGTGATTTTCTTTTCCGTCGTGCTGAAATTGTTGCCAAGCGCCACTATGCTGCTTCCAAGGTTGGCATAATAGCCGGAGTCCATACCCGTCACGGCGGAAAACTGCGCAAGCATGGTGGCGGCCTCGGTGCTGGTCATGTCGGTCGCCGTGCCCAGCTTGGCCATTACTTCCGTAAACGCGGTAATGTCCTCTTTGGCAATGCCCAGTTGCCCCGCGGCTTCGGCGATGTTGGCCAGCGACTTGGCGCTCAAGGGAATGCGCGTGCTCATTTCCATGAAAGCGTCGCTCATCGCCGCCAGCTCGCCGTCGCTCATATCCGTGGTTTTTGCCACCCCAGCCATGGCGCTTTCAAAATCTCTTGACGACGCAATGCACGCTTCGATCGCTTCCCGAATCTTATCCAGCCCGGCGGCAATACCGGCGGAAGCCAGCGCTGCGGATAAGGCGTCCACACCCGCCTTTACCCGCTGCGCCATCTGCGAAGCATCATCCCCTGTTTCCGATGCTTCACGTCCAAAAGCGTCGATGCTCTTGGCGCAGCCGTCCGCGCTGTTTCTGGCTTCGTCAAGATATTTGCCGTTGCTGGCCAATTCCCGGTTCAGCGTATTCAGCTTCACCTGCGCATCATTGGCTTTTACCGTATGATTGGCAACAGCCTGCGCGCATTTGGTTTCTGCTGTTTCGTTCCTTGCGATCTCCGATTGGAGCCTGGCGACCTCATCCTTATATTCTTCGGTTCCCTTCACCGCGTCATCGGTTGAGCTGATCAGCTCATCCAGGGACTGACGGGCGGCAGCGGCTTGACGGGCATAATCCTCTTGCAGCTTACGGGCGTTTTCCAGAGCATCCTTTTCCGTTTTCAGCCGCTGGCTTTGCTGGGCGATCACATCGTTAAGCGCCTTGTGTCGGGCCTCCAGTGCGGCAAGGGTATTCCGTTGCCCCTCAAAATCGCTGTCGACTTTTTTCAGCTCGCTCTCCAGCACCCGGTACTCCCGGCTGATCTGCTGCATGGCGGCGCGGTATTCCTTCTCGCCCTGCAAAATCAGTCTTGTGCTGACATCACGCGTCGTACTCACTTCTGACGGCCTGCCTTTCGCCTGTCAAACCGTTTCCGGTAAACGCTGTATACTGTTGCTATCTCCATCAGCATGGCTTCTTTCACGCTAAGCCCCATTTCCAACGACAGCCCAAGGTAGTCGGGCAGGGTTAATTCCTTTCCGTTTTTTTTTGAAGTTCTTCCAGCACCTCGTCTACCTCGTCATCAGCGTCCGAAGGTTCATGGATGCCGTGGATCACTGCCGCCATCACTAACGATATGGCCTGCGCTATCTGATGGGGAGCAAGCTCGCGCCGAACCTTTTCAGCCGTCAGCAGCTCCCGCGGTTCATGCCCCATGTGGCGGCGCAGCAGTTCTCCCTGCGTGGCCAGCTCCGCTACTGCCCAGCAAAGCGCGTCAAATCCCTCCTGCGTGGGCTGCGTAATCAGGGAAACAAAGTTCTGTCGGTTCGCGGCGTCCTCCAGCTCGCTTTCAGCTTGTTTGTATGCCTGTGTGTTTTTCTCATCATCAGGCGTTTTCTGCCGAAGCGCCTCCAGTGCGGCCCGTTCCTTTGCTCCAAAATGCTCTTTGGCCGCAAAATAAGCCGCTGCATTATAGAGAAAAGAATACTCTTCCAGTTTCACGGCCTCATCCTCCAGCATGTTCTTTCAAAAAAACGCACAGGCGGCTGTGCGCAAAACACAGCCGCCCGTACCGTCCTCAGAAGATCACCGCAATATTGTGATCGCCCTCCACGTTGGAAATGGTATATTTGTTTTCGCTGATGCTGGCGACCTGATCCACCCCGTTGTCATACAGCGCTGTAGGCGTACCCGCTACCGTCAGTACAAACGTATCGCCACTGGCTACATAGCTTGTTCCAACCGGAGATGCACCTTCTCCGGATTCCGCGCCATTGATCTGCACGTTTACACCGTGCCAGTCTTTCACGCCAAGCAGCCTGTCAATGTGCGCCTTGGCATTTTCGTAGGTATCGAATTCTTTCACCCGATACCAGCGTCCGACGTTGGGTGCCGTCACCTTCATCTTGATCGGCTGCGTTCCAAAGGAGATTGAGCCGCCCTTGGTGGTACCCTTCCAGTCGGGCAAGGAAGCCTTTGCTTTGGCAAAATACCAGGTGCGATACTTTCTTGCGCCGCTGATCCGGAATTGCTGTGCGCCGCCGATGGCCATATAGGGCGGCGTGTCGTTTGTGCTGTGGAACAGCTCGTTGTCCTCATAGGTTGCTCCGTACATGATCGCCTGCTTCTCCAGCGGAATATTATCCACCTCTGCGGTGAAATCCGCGCTGGAAAACTCGCTCACATACTCGGAAAGCTGATCGTCCGCATACAGCTCACCCTCGGCGTTCGTCACTGTGAGGTTGGTGCTCACCATCTTTCCAATGACGAATCCCGGTTCATAGGTGGGTTGCGCATTTTCCGGGTCGGTGTCCATAATGGCACCGGCCATGTATTTCAATCCGATATCAGCCATGCTATGTCACTCCTTTTCAAAAGCCTTTTGTTTTCAGAAAACGATCGTATATGCGGGCAGCTGCCTGAACGGCCTGTTCCCCCTTTTCCTCATTGGCCGTTTTGATAAACGGCCTCGGCGGCTGTCCTTCTTTGCCAAACTCGTTGATGAAGGCAATCTCCGCGATCCGCGTGGGCTTCTTATGGTGCGCGTCGGTAATCGTCCCTTTGAACGTTATGTGCAGAATCTTCCCGCCGCTGCTCATCTGCACTTTGCCTTTTGTCAGGCCAAATGCCGTGATGCCCTTGCTGTATGGTCCGGCCAGCATACTCCCCGCCGTGGCCTTCTGCGCTTCTACCAGCACATCGGCCTCAGCATTAAGCATATCTTCGGCGACCGTGTCCGGCAGTTCGGCAATCGCGGAAAAATCCCTCAGCAGTTCATCCAGCCCATCCACCCGAAAGCTGGCCATCCACATCCACCTCGCGCTCAAACTCAAAAAGGATGTGCTGTCCCTCCTTGTCGCTCAAGTTTTGTTCCGTTGGCCATGTAAAGCCCGCCCCGTCCGCTCTGATCTTAATCTGCTTGCGCAGCGAAACGGTGTTGAGACTGTGCGGGCAGTGTAAATGCAGGGAAACGGCTTCGCGTTCGACCACGGGCCGATCATCCGCAAAAAATAAGCCTTGTGTCGAAGTCGTAAAAACGAAGTAGCTTTCTTCGTCGCCGTTGTATTCATTGGCCACGCAGGGAAAGCCGCTAAACGCCACCAGCGTGCCGATGTCGCTTTCGAGGCTCATGCTTTCACCACCCGTTTCACCTTTATTTCCAGCAGCTCGTGCCGGTCCTGAATGTCGTCCAGGCTCACCACATCATATCCGGCTTTGGGATCGTCCGCCTCGGTTGCTTTCCAAATCCGGCATCTGGCATCCACCAGCGGCGTATAACGCATGGTGATCGTGGCCGCCTCTTTCAGATCAAGCCGTGCTGCCTCATACACCTCTTTGCCATGGACGTTCACCCACTTGCAGCTTATGGCCTGTCCTTCAAACAGGGGCACATAGTCCTCCTTTGCGTAGTTGTCGGCGTCTTTCCGGGCCTTGCACGCTTTGATGATGATCTGTGTGCGCATTTCACCGGCGTTAAACCGTTTGTGCATGGCGTTCCTCCTACAGTCTAAGCTGGTGCATGATGCTCATTACGCCAAAAGGCAGATTGTCGCTGCTCCTGGCCGCGCTGCTCAAATCCAGCACGCCGCGATTATCAAAATAGTGCACCGCCAGCATATACACGCCAAGCGCATACAAGGCGCTGTTCTCCCCGTCTCCCTCCACGCCGGCGTTCTTAAACCATTCCTTCGCCGCCTCCATGCAAATGGCAAGGGTCTGGTCATCGCCGTCCGGGTTCAAGCCCGCATATCGCTTCAAATCATTGATGTTCGGTCCCGTCGCCTCCGGCATGCATTTTCCTCCTCTCCGTCACGCGCACGCCTGCGGCATTGCGGGAGCGGCGCACAGCCCGCCCCAGCGCGCGTTTAAGCGCGCTGGGCAAGGCAAACATAGGGGCTCCTGGCCGTAGTGCCCTTGTATGCCTCGATCTTGTTCATCCAGTCGGGACGCCCACCGGCGCGCCAGGTAAACTTGAATACTGTCTCATCATAGTCAAAGCGCACATGCATGCTGCTCTGCCTCGTGATGCCCGTCCGCTCGATCCACAGATACTGGCTGGCATCCATCAGCACAATGTCGCCCTTCTCGCCCAGCGCTCCGCACTGCTCGATGGGCCGCACGGGCAGATTGAAAAGCCGCGCTTCGGCGTTGCCATAGGCACCGGCGGGCAGATAGACCGGCGCGCCGCTCTGTCCCACGATTTTTTCCACCGCGCTGTCGCCGGTGCTCTTGATGCTGCCGGTCGGCATCGTTAGCTGCATCAAAAGAATTTCCAGATCCTGATTGATGTACCAGGCGGCGTTGCTGCGGTTTTGAGCGATAAGCGCATTGTACATTTTAATGATGTTCTCAAACATCAGCGTTTTGGCCGCCTGACCGCTTTCCTTGTCGATGGTCACCAGCGCGCCGTTGTTCTGCGCAGGCGTGCCGGAATTGGTCGCAAGAATGCCAAGGGGCATCAGGTTGCCCGTGCCGTTGAGCATCGCGTCGTCTGCCTTGAAGGCAAATTCGCGTCCCACCAGGTCGTTGATGGTAGCTTCCATCGCCGGGTAGTCCTCCAGCAGCTCCTCGGTCACCGGACAATAGGCGGTCAGCTTCTGGAGGTTCGTGGTGCGCTCGCCAAACTGTGCCTTAACTGCGTCATACTGATCGGCCTCGCCCTTCCAGTAGGCCAGCACGCCGCCATGGCGGCTGCCGCTGCTGGGATCTTTGCGGCTGCTTTCCGCCAGGTACATTTCGATGAGCCGGTTGCCGGAGATAGGTACCTTGCGCGCCTGGGGATACAGCACGCTTTCTCCGCGTACCAGATCGATGATGCCATCCGCATATTCAGGCGGCACCAGGTATCCGCCATCCGCACCGGTCCCCTCATTGGCTCCCGTGGCGGTATCCGCCACGCGGAACAGCCGACGATCTGCCGAAGTGCCGGACGTGCACGCATCGCGCACGGATTTCAGAAATTCGCCCATGCAGCCAAAGGAGCTGCCAGGCTTGCGGTCTTGCATTCCGTTTTCTGCCCGGTTACGCCCCTCACTCTCCTGACGCTCAAGGTCGCGCATCAGCAGCGCCTCCCGCGCCTGCAACGTATCAAGCAGCGCGCTCTGCGCCGTGACCTCCTCCAGAGTAGCGTCGGGATTTCTGGCCAGCTCAACGCCGCGCTGCTGTTCCTTGCGCAATTCATTGCGAATATCCGAAAGCGCCTGTTTGGTTTCCAGAATCGTTGCCATCCTTGTTTCCTCCATTCACATCAAAAAGTTTGTCTGTTTCCAAGCCGTCCGCGCAGGGCAAGACGCTCGCGTGCCTCCTCCAGCAAAGCGTCGGCTCCTTGGGCATTCTCATGTATCGCATGAGAAGCGTAGTTTGCGGAAAAAGTTGCTTCTTCCAGCTTGAGGCACACGGCTGCTATCGCGTCTTTCAAGCGTTCGTCATACACGGCAGCGCCCTTTTTCCGGCTGTACAGTCCATTAACGACGCCTGTTTTTTCTGAATTGGCATTGCGGATGGTATCGGCAAACCCCAGCCGCACTGCCTCCATCGGCGTCATGTAGGTTTCCTCCTCCATCATCCGCGCTATTTCCTGCCGATCCAGTCCGGTTTTCACCGTGTAGGCATTCACGATGGTTTCCTTTACCTTGTCCAGCACGTCGGCTGTGCGCCTGAATTGACTTGCCCTGCCTCCTTCCAGACTGGTGATGGGGTCGTGGATCATCAGCATGCCAACCGGAGTGATCTCCACGCGCTCGCCCGCCATAGCAATCACGCTTGCGGCGCTGGCGGCAATGCCGTCCACAATCGTTGTCACAACACCCGTATGCTCTTTCAGCGCGTTGTAGATTCCCGCCGCTGCAAACACGCTTCCGCCATAGCTGTTAATCCACACATTGATGGCCCGGCCCTTTCGAGCATTCAGCTCGTTGCGCAGCATGTTGGGGCTGGTATGAGGAAGCTCAAACCATTCATACAGCCACGCTTCTTCATCATCCACGATTTCCCCGTCGATGCGCAGCTCGTCCACACCGGGGGCGACCTCATCTTTGAAGCTCCAAAACGTCGCCAATTATTTCATCTCCCCTTTCAAAAGCGTTTCCAACGGCACAAGGTCACGGCTGCCCATCAGTTTATCGCCAAAGGGATCGGGCGGAAATCCCTCGCTTTCACGCACTTCGTTCGGGCGCATCCACCCGCCGCGTATCGCTTTTTGGTACATTTCCGCCATTGTCTGCATGTCTGCCCGCATCATAGCACGCAGATCGCTGCGAAACGCATAGCCCTGCCTCCGCTCTCCCAGGGTCAACCTTTTCAGGTTAAACTCGGCTTCCCACTGCGCGATGACGGGCATTATGGTCAGATCAATAAACTCCCTTTTGCTCTGCTCGGCTGTCGAGTAGCTTGTGTCGGTGTAATCGCCCAGCATGTGCGGCGGAATATTGTAGACCGTCGCTACCCGGTTCTTGCTGATCCGCTCCACATCCAGCACGCGCGGGTCGACCGGGCTGCCGGTCAGCGCGGTTGCCGTTATGCCGCCCTCCAGAATCACCACCCTGCCGCCGCTTTTTCGGTATGCGTCCAGAAATTTGTTGATCGCCGCTTCTTTCTTCTGGTCGTTAAGTCCTGTCCCCGGTATGTTCAGCACAACGCCGGTATTGACGCCGTCAAGCTGGGTCAGGGAAAATTCCTTGATCTGCCGGTCATAGTCCAGCGTCCCGGCCAGCACGTCTACAGGCCGAATGGCGCGCTCCCCGTTTGCGCTCATATGGTGCAGGGCGATCATGCTTGAGGAATGCACCATCGCCTGTACGCCATCATCCAGCGTAAACCGATACCAGATTTCCCGCGTCTGCTGATCGCGCATTGGCGTTACTCTCGCGGCGTCCAGCACATCCATGCTGGATACGCCCAAGCCATCCTCGGTTGGCACCAGCAGCGCATAGGCGCTTCCCTCCACATTCCGGAACGCTTCCATCGTCTGCCGAAAGGTGAACGGATTCATGGTGGCGTTGGGCGTGTAGGCCACCTGGATTTCGCGGGGATCATCCCTGACGATCTCCATTCCCTTGTACAAATGCATGGGGATCATGGCGACGGTGTTGCTGATCCGGCTCACAGCCGCATAGATGGCCTCACTGTTGGCCATCGTCCAGTCGGCGCGCGTGCGGTTCACGTTTCGCATCTTGCCATAATCCGGGCTGTTGGCAGCAGGCTTGTCACGGGCGTTTTTGAAAGGCCACATTCAGACGCTTCCCTCCTAGTCATACAGGCTGTACACGGTCACTTGCACATCCCGGTCGGTATTGTCCAGCGGATTGATGCGAAGGTACTCGACGTGCGCATTGAGAAACGCCATAAAGCCGTCGATCTTTCGGTACCTGTCGCGTTTGGTCGGATACCAGTTTTCCTTCTCCTGATCGTAAAAGTTTCGGCGCAGCCGGACGTTCCCAAGATACCAGCAGAACAGTGGGTTCCGGTTCATCACGATCTTTCCGTCCAGCAGCCTTTCTCGAATATCCTTCATGGGCGCGTTGCATGTAATGGCTCCCTGCCTTACCACCTCGCAGGCAAAGCCGTGTTCCTTAAGCATTCGCACAAGCGTGGTCGCCTGGGCCACGTCGTAACCGATGGTTACGATGTTATACCTTTCACCCATTCGCTTAAACCAGTCAAATACCAGCTCTTTTTCGATGTATTCTCCCGGCACGATGCTTAGCAGGCCCTGCATGGCATATTCATAGTAGGGCAGCTTTTCATTGTCCAGCTGTACTTTTCGTTCCGGCACCCATGTATGAGGCAGCACGAATATGCGCCCATCGTCCAGTTCAAATTCCAGCACGGCTGCCGTATGGTCCTCCGTGTTGGAAAGGTCAAATCCGCCATAACAGTCGCGGCCTTCCAAACTGCTGATGTCGATCATGTCCCGGTTGCGCTCAATCACGTCATAATCTACAAATACGGCTTCGCCGCTGTTGGTGAAAATGTTGAGTTGCTTGTTGATAAAGTCGCTTCGTTCCTGTGGCACCAGCTTGGAACGTTCCCAATCACTCACCAGGTCCTCCATCCTCAGCAGCGTACCCAGGCTCGGATTGGCTTTGATCCATGTGCTTGTATCCTCGATATCATCCTCCTGGTCCAGCTCGCAGATAAACGCGAAAAGCCGGTCGCTGATCTCCTGCCGGAGCTGCCCGCGCATGGCGTCAGTGAACAGGTTGTAATAATGCATCAGCGGCCCGTCCAGCACCGTGCCCATCGTGGTGATGTACAAAGCAAGCGGCTGTCGGCGCTTCTTCATGGCGCGCTTGATGACGTTTATCAGCTTGAAGCCATGAAAGCCATGTAGCTCATCAAAGATAGCAAGATGCGGGTTCAAACCGTCCAGCTTTCGGCTGTCGCTCGCACGGTGCTGGATTCTGCCGCCTGTCGCGTCGTAATGAATGCCGTCACGCAGCACACGAAAGTGCGGTGACAGCTTGGGGCTTGCGCGAATCTGCGCCTGACACTCCTCGTAGACGATGCCCGCCTGTTCTTTTGAGTTGGCGAGCAGATAGATGTCCGCTCCGCGTTCCCCATCCTTGCTGGCTCCATAGGTCGCATTTCCTGCCACCATGGTGGATTTTCCGTTTCCGCGCCCCACAACGATAAGTCCTTCGCGGAAACGGCGCAGCCCGGTTCGTTTGTCCACCCAGCCGTACAGGCTTCCTTCTACGAAGCACTGCCAGCCCAGCAGCCGCATCTTTCCGTACTCGCCCTTTGTAGGCGATAAAAAACGCTCCATAAACTCTATGGGGCGCGCAGCTTTTGCTTCGTCGAAGCGCCAGGGATAATCCGGCGAACGGCTCTTTTCCAGATCGTCAAAATGGCGCTGGCATGCAAGCCGCACCTTTTCACCCATGGGGATGGTTCCGTCAAGCACGTCGCGCGCATACTGATGGACGCGGGCGGCAGTCTTGTTTTCAGAAGCTGTTAAATTCATCGTCAGCGGTATCAGGCGTGACACGCTGGCTGGAAGGTGTCAGTTTCAGTTCGTTCATGTGCTTGCGCTGCTGTTCGGCCAGGGCGCGGGCGGCCTGCACAGCCTTGTTTTCGCGCCAGAAATGCTGGCGACCGTTGCGAAATTCCTCCATCACGCCGCATTTGTTGATATTTTCATAATAAGCGCGTTTGCTTTGTTCCATAACGGCGATGTCGCAAATGATCGTCTGGGCGCTGGATGGGATTTCTCCATACAGGCGTTCGTAGTCGCTGCACAGCCCATCGTACATTTCCATGGCGCAGGGGTCCCTGAGGTTCTCAAAATGCTTTTCGCGCAGCTGTGCGTTCATGCTATCACCCTTTCAAATGTCGATGATTCGTATACCTTTGCAGATATCCGGCAAACCGGTTTCGGGCTTTTTCTTTCCCTTTTCGGGATGCTCGCGGTTGTGGCAGATGTCGCACAGGCTTTCCAGGTTGTCAAGATCAAGCTCAAGCTCCGGGTATTCCTTTCGGGATTTTTTGTGGTGAACGATCACGGCAAGTCTGGGCTTTTCACCGCCGTTCATGAATCGCTCCATGCAGCGCACGCACATGCCATGGTCCCGGCGCAGGGCTTCGGCCCGCACGGTCCGCCATGCCTTCGACAAATAAAACGGATCGGCTTGTTTTCTTTGCATGTTTTGTTCCACCCGGATATGCGGCGGCGGCCATGCCATCCAGGCAAGGCCGCCATACCATTCTTGAAAAGCGTCTGCGCAGACGCTTTTGAAACCAAAGAGGAACGATGCAGGCTCCATAATCCGCATCGTTCCTTATCCCTTCGGCCAGCATAACCATAACACAGCGTCAATGGTTTCCGCAAGGTATCCTCAGGGTATCCTTATGGTATCCTATGGGTATCCTTTGGGTATCCTTTGGGTTTCCTGAGGGTATCCTAAAGGTATCCTGGGGGTATCCTCATGATTTTCGCACTCCGTCCTGCTTGATCTGATCAATATACCAGTCCGGCAAATGTTCATAAACCGAGGCTATATCGATTTCTTCAAGCCTTGCTACGGCTTCCGCCTTCTTTCGCTTAACATAGTTGACCGTGAAGTGCAGCGAACAGGCGATTTCACCTACGGTCTTTCTTGCCAGATAGTATCGGTACAAGATGGCGCACTCCGTTTCCGGCAGCTTGTCCAGTAGCTTGCATGCGCAGTAATTTTCAGCCATGTACTCGCGTTGCCGCTGATCGCGCTGCTGCCTGCAATCCGCTATCTCTACGGCAAATTGCGAAACAGGATCACATGCCGTTCCCTGCACGCATCCTACGCGGCCAATGCGCGCCGAGCTGTCTGTCGCGCACGCGCTGTAACGAGCAATGCGTTGGTCCAGCCGTTCGATCTCACCGGCTGCGCTACGGCATCTGTTCAGGATTTCCATGGCGTTCATCCCGCATCCCTCCCTGTGCCGGGGTCGGTGCTTTTGGGCGTCAGGAATTCCACTTCATCGGCCAAAAGATCAAGCGATGCATGGGTACTTCCGTCGCCACCCGTATACTCCCGCGCCGATATTGCACCGGTAACGCACACCTTTTTTCCCTTGGACAGGTATTTTGCGCAGTTCTCGCCCAGTGTGCGCCAAGCCGTCACACGAAAGTAATCCGCCTCCGGATGGCCGTCTGTCCGCACCTTTCGGTTTACGGCAACCGTAAAATTGCAAACAGCCGTTCCATCCTGTGTCGTGCGTAGCTCCGGGTCGCGGGTCAGGTTTCCGATTATGATGAGCTTATTCATGCCGCGCCTCCTTGTCAGCCTTGCTTCTAAGTGCTCTCATGGTCTTGAAATCATCCCACATCTTTACCTGTTCCATTGCCACAGCATATTCGCATCGTGGCAATTCCCGGATGCTGTTGACGCCGGTGGTCAGGCGAACGGCCCGCCGGATCGCGTTCGCTGCGGCTTTCTCGCATCCCTTCGCCCGATACTCCCCGCATAGCTCCACAGCCCTTTGCCGGATGGCTTCATTGATGGCGTTGGCCTGCGCTGGCGTCACCTTGGTCATAAGCCGGACCTCCCGTTCAAGCGATGCCATACGCTCGTTGGTTGCACGCAGCATATCGGCCATGCTGCGCATGATCTCACCCATTTGTCCCAGCGCCGCCTTTACCTCCGGGGACAGAGCGATGGCTTCGGCATCCTGAACCTTCATCAGCTTTCCCTTTTCCATATTCCATCCTCCTCAATAATGACCGCATCCAGCGCCTGGCGCGCCCCTTCCACCCATGTAGCCACCATATCAACATATTGCCTCATTTGTATGCGTTCTGCCTCAGCTATCTGTGCAATACTCGCCCCAAGATGAGGAAGAATGCCCGCAGCTCCCATAAACGCCTGCACAGCCGCTGCAAGCTCGCCACACCCGAAGGCGGATAATTCAGCACTCTCACCTCGCGCAGTCTGCACTTGCTGGTTGAGAAGCTCTTGTTGGGCGTGCTGCCGCAACTCTGCCTGCTGCTCGGCGTAACGTTCGACTTCGGCCAGCTCGCGGGTCAGTCGGTCGATCTCCGCCTGCGCCTCCGGGCTGATACTGGCAGCCGGTGCCGACGCTTTGGCGCGCGCCTGTTCCAGCTGTTCACGCAAGGCATTCATCTCTTCGGCAGCCTTTTCGATGTATTCATCTGCAAGATTCTCGGCCAGCTTTGGAAGGTCCGCTTTCAAATTGTCCAGCTCGCGCTCGGCGGCTACCGCGCGGGCGATGCTCTTGTCCTTCTCGTCGGCCAGTTGGTCAGCGCGCTGCTTTTCCCGCTTGATAGCCTCTTGCAGATCCCGCAAACTCATGTCCTCTGTTGTTGCCCGCTCCGCCATCGGTTCGCGCTCCGCCTCTGGAAGCGATAAAATAGCCTGTATCTTGCTGATGGGCAGGCGCTCCATCGCGCTCCCGGCCTGTACGCATCGCGCAGCCTGCATCAGCTTCTGTGCGCTACGTTCGCCCATACCGGTGTTTTTCCTGACCCACGCTTCCCATTGTCCGTGGGGTACAAGCCCGGCCTCCTTCGCCTCGTTCAAACAACGGCCAACCTCAAGGATATTCTCATAAACCCCTTGTATATGGACCGCGATCCTGTATTCAATGTTGGCCAGCGACACGATTGCCGCTGGAGCCTCCGCCGATGGCGCAGACAGTTCGCCACGCACCATGGCGCTGTAGTCATTCCAGCTTGTTGCCTTTCCGTTTACAAGCACTTCCCAGCTTGCATTGCCCGGCCCGCTGTACCGCTTGTTTGACACATAGAGGTCCAATGCATGCTGCGCATCCTCAAACGTTTTGTATCCGTCCTTTTGGATAGACGCAGCCATCAGCCTGCGCGGCACATGCTTGTCCTTCTGGCTCCACACGCCATATCCGCCATCAGGTAACTTTTCGACAAAGAGTTGACGCATATTGGGGTCGATGTAGGTTACTTTCATTTCACTGGCTTTCATACTGTACCATCCTTTCCGTGGAATCAAAACGGCATGTCCTCATCGCTGACCTGCATATATCCGTCCATATGAATCTGCTCTTCATGGGCTGGTGTATCCCCGTCCAAAAAGCGCTTGGGAATCCACAGGAGACGTATGATCTTTCCGCCTACGCTCTTGCTTTTGGTCGTCTTGCCATCGGCATCTGGCACGATTATCCCGTCATCCCTGAGCTGTCGAAACAAAAGCCGCTTGGATAGCGGAAAAGTCATTCCCTGATCGCTGTACAGCCTGGAAACAGTTGTGTAAGACATTTCGGGAAGCAGATAGTAATAGTCCGCGTCCATATAGCCTATCATGCCTTTTTCTGCTGTGGTGGAATGGATGCTCAGATCCTTTACTGTCACTGTCTGGTTCACCAGAAGCTCGCCGATAGCGGAAATGAAGCGTTTGCTCGGACGTTCCTCTCTGGCCTCCTTTCCCTGTTCCGTGCTGTTTTCGACCAGTACGCGCCAGGCGTCCAGAAAATCGGCGTTTGCCTCTTCGTCCGTCATTGCCCCGACCGACACAAGGTAGTCTTGCATCATGCTGTAGCCAAGCATTATGTGGGCAAGCGCCTCCGGAGCACGTTTGTGCGCCCCCTGCGTTTCTTTGATCGCCTGGGCACGCAGCTTCAGCCATCGCGTTTCAAGCTGCTTGCTCAATCTGTCGGCGCGTGGCTGCAAAAACTCGATATACCCGCGCATTACCCTGCGCAGCACTCCCCGCCTAGCCATTTCCTGCGCCTCCGTCAGTTCCTCCGTTATCGGCACATCCTGCTGCCCGACATTCACTACATAGAATCTGGCTGTGCCGCTGTCACCAATATTCGGCATATCCTCGCCGCTCATCACTGCAACGCCGCGTGGCGGCATAGCCTCCCGCAGGCTCAGGTCCGCCTTTAATCGTCCGCGATCCGTTCCATCGCCAAATGCACGGCTCAAGCTCTGCGCAATGCTTTCCATCCTGCGCCGTTCCTGCAAGCTCGTTTCCGGGTGATAGTCATCAACCACGATCGGGCAGTCCTTAAGGATAAACGCTTTTTTTCGGATTGTATTGGAGGTGTCATCGAAGCTGGCAGGCAGATTTTTTGCATGAAACGCACCGAAATAGCTAAGTGCAAGCCCAATAGCCGTTGACTTGCGGCAGCCAGTTCCTCCGAGGATAAACAGAGCGAAACCCGGAGAATACGACGCCTGCCGCATGAATTCACACAGAGGCGCAAGAAACATCACCCCCAGGAGCGGAACCGCTAGGCGGTCGGAGATACATTTGCGCACCATCAGGCTTTGGCGCGCCGCTTCTCCCGGTTCAAGATCATCGCAGCCATTCAGCGTGTAGTTGGCCAGCGAGCTTTCCAGGTCTACGCTCACCCCCTCGGCGCCAACCGCCCCGCCTTGATGCAGATACGTCCATTGGCCGCCGATCTTGCGCCAGCCTGTATGCGTGTACACGGTTCTTCTCTTCGCGCTCATACGGCCGACCTCGGTAATGGCATAACGCAGTTTGTCCTTAATTAGGTTGCCCGGCATGATATTGGCCGCAAAATCCCAGCTTTCCAGCACCCAATCCATCCCCTTGAATCGGGGCGCTTTTACCTGCACCTGCGGAAGCTGCTGTCCGCCCTGCGCCCAGCCGTCGATCACGAACACTTTTTCAAGGTTCACACCATCGTCCCGCGTAACGATCTGCGATGGCAGAGCCACAAAGGTGCACAGCTTCCGGTCACCGTCGTTTGTCCGTTGGCAGATGCATCCGTCCTGCACGCAGTAGCCGCCCACTTTGTCATACATTGCTGCCGCTGCTTCCATCGGGCCAAGCCATGGGGGTACGGCCTGGGGGTCAAAATCGGCGCACTCTGCCACCAGCGCATCAAAGGCTTTTTTCCCGGCCTCCTCGCCCATGATTTCAAAAAAATCCGTAATGTCGCCTTTGGGCGGCATATCCGGGCAGGCGTCTGTAAGCGCCGGCATCCTCACCCGCAACGCGCAATCCTTTAGCCTGGTGGCAACATCCCAGGCATGCTTCTGCCCGGTGTAATTATTCTTTTCAACGTCGCAGTCATACAGCACCACGATATCGCCGCCGCGCAGCAATGTGGTGTGTCCATCCTGCCATTTCCCAGCGCCGCCCGGATTCGTTGTGGCCACATAGCCCAGGCGTGCCATCGTGTCGGCGTCCTTCTCGCCCTCTACCACAAATACTGGCGTCCCGTTTCGGATCGCCGACGACACATCCGGCAGGTGGTACAGGGTGCGTGTCCTTACTTCGCTTGAAACACTCCATACATACCCGTTTTTGGCTTTGGGATCATCTGGCCTGTATTGCCGCTGACGAAAGGTTTTGACCTTCTTCCCATCCGCATCCAGCTTTTCAAATCTGCAAACCTGGAACAGAACCGTGCCATCACTGTCTGTATAGTCATAGGTATTGGTCAACTTTCCTAGCCCATCGCCCGCGTCTTTAGATTTGGGCGACTTCTTGCCAACAGTATATATTCTAGTGCCATCAGACAAGTGATCAACACGAGTGCACCAATCGTCAATAATCAAATCACGCGCCGTCAGTCCAAGGGCATTAAGGATCTGTTCCTGGGTACAACGTTTGGTCTGACAATGAAAATAGATACGCCGCTTTCCATCCTTTGGGCTTTCTTTCGCGCAGACCGTAAGGCTTGGGGTGCCGTCATCGTGCGCCGGACACCGCGCCACATAGTTCCCGCTGGCGCTGGGTCCCTTCACATCGTCCAGCAACGCAAGAAAATCTTGCAGGTCGCGTATTTTTTCGGACATATCGCACCCCTCCTTTCTCCCGGTATTTCTTCAGCATCAGTCCACCACCGAAAGAAGGCTGCATGTTGCTCTGCTGGCGCATGCCAGACATCCTCCTGGATGCGTCGCATTCCGCGCGGCTGTCAGCACCTTCACCTTTTCCTCCTGCATGTCGATCTCCCGTTCAAGCCATTTCAGTCGGCTATTTCCTTCCACCGCAAGGTGATCCTTGTAGGCGGAACGCAGTCGATCAAGCTGTGCGCGTTCGGCGGAAAGTTCCATGCAAATTCTCATTTTCAGCCTATCCTTTCTAAAGCGCCCGTATCATCTCCCGGCGCTTTCTCGCCATTTCCTCGGCATCCTGTTGCTGGGCTTGCGATTCTCCTGCAAAGGTATAATCGCTGTTTTGCCGCTCCATCCAGGCAACGAATTCTTCAAGGCATATCCGGTATCGGGTGCCAGTCGAGCCCCAGCGGTGCACTGGAGCTCCTCGCTTGACACATCGGCTGATGGTTGTAGTAGACAAGCCCAATGCCGAAGCCGCTTCCTTTGGGGTCAGGTATTTGCGCGGCATCATCATTCCTCCTGTATCTCGTATTCTTTCACGGGTTCGTCCCTGTCTGTCAATAGGCGATCAAGCGTGCAGTCAAGGGCATGCGCGAGCTTGACCGCTGTGTCAAGGCTTGGATTTTTCTTCCCTTTTTCCAGCTGTTGAATAAATTGTTGAGATACACCGACTTTTTTTGCTAACTCACGCCTGCTCAACTTTTTTTCCATTCTAATAGTAAAAATTTTTTCGCAAAACAACTAAACATCACCTCGATTTCAACTTCACGTTGATTATAATAAACCAAAGGTTGAAAGTCAATACAACCACGCAACTTTTTTTCTATTGCTGTGTTAAACCGTCGGTTGTATAATGTCAATAGATAGGAGGTGATAGTATGTCACTTGGTTCTCAGATCAAATATTATCGTCAAACCCTTAATATGAATCAAGCAGAACTGGGAGAGGCGCTTGGCGTCAGTGCTCAAGCCGTTTCAAAATGGGAAAATAATAAAGCAGAGCCTGACAGCAGCACTCTACTCAAAATGTGTGATATTTTTGATATTGACGCCAACACTCTGCTGGCACATGGGAACACTAACAGTCAATTTCGAGAGACTCTTTATCGCCGTCCCGGCATGCGTATCCTTTTCGATGCTGCTAAGGATGCTCCCGATGAAGTGCTTCAAAAGACGGCCGATCTTCTGGAGGCAATGAAAAATGGGCAGGTCAAATAAACCCACCCTGACTGATGGTGACTACTGTGTGCGTCTCATCGATCTCGATCCTACCGTCCGAGGTGTCACAGCCATGGATAACGACGGCTTTGCCAGTGTGTATATCAACTCGCGACATTCGTATGATCGGCAGCGAAAGGCGTTCATCCATGAAATAGAGCATATCTTGCATGACGATTTTGACAATGAGAATCGACTAGCATGAAATATCTCAAAGATAATAGGAGGTTACGCAAGTGCCTGTTTTAATTCCTGAAAACACGGCAGAGGGATTTGAACGCTTTTTTGAAAGCTGGCGGGATATGCTTCTTGAATCCTATGACGATTCGGATACCTATGCTGTCAATTCCACAAATGGTGGTCTCACTGTATCGCTGTATGGCTCGATGATTTTTCGCCTGTTGCACCGCGCCGCCGCACCCCATATGTTCGTCCCTGCGACTGTTCTTAAACTACCAAACGCTCCCCAGCCATCGTTTGCCCCAGTGTACCGTATGATTTATAAAGGCAGCAGCGACAATCGCATGCTGGACGGATATGCTTTCGTCTTGGATGCCACATTCGATTTTAATGCGTTCACACTTTGGTCAAAGCAAATGAAAGCCGTCATGTTTCGTTCCCTGGGAAGCGATGTGTTTGGCTGCTGCAATGACTTTGAACGCTGTTCGGACGCCGGTGCCTGCCTCCATCCTCATGAAGTGTTTTATAACCACTGCATGTATCGGGATAATTTAGAAGCTGGTCGTATCTTTTACGGAAAAAACAGAACAGTATAAGGGAGAGCGTTTATGGACTTTATCGCTGTAGATTTTGAAACGCCCAATAGAAAAAACGACAGCATTTGCTCCATGGGGATTACGCTTGTAAAAAACACGCAGGTCGTATGGTCACGCTCTACGCTGGTCAATCCCCATGCAGTTTTTGACGATCGCAATATAGGCGTTCACGGTATCACCCGACAGATGGTCAAAGAATCTCCTACCTTTGCGCAGATATGGCAGGAGTATGGCCGCTATTTCCGGCATTATTCCGTTGTCATGCACAACGCTGGTTTTGATGCATCCGTTCTTAAAAAAGCGGCAAAGCGCGATGGCGTATCCCTGCCGCCCATGGATATTTACTGTACCATGCGCCTTTGCGAAGAAAACTATGGCTTTGAACATCTTTCGCTATCTTCCATCTGCGACCATTTCGGTTTTTGCCTCAACCACCACAATGCCGAGAGTGATGCGTTCAACACAGCCATGATCATGCTCCATCTCTTAAATGACGAAACCACCTGCATCCATGCATTTTGTACAACCGAAGCGCAGGATGCACAAATACCCTCCCATTCTCCAAATTTCACCGCAACTTCTTTATCTATGGCGTTTCCCAATGCCTCCGGTGAAATGGTCCAGCCCGATTGTAATTATACCTCCGGCCCCCTTCTCCCTGCCCAGTTCAAAAGCATGTGCGCCGTATTTACCGGCGACATTCCCGGAATCAGCCGTTCGCAGGCTCGTGCGTTCGTCGAAAGCATGGGTGGCCGTGTAGCTTCAAACGTGTCCCGCCGCACCACCCACCTCATCATCGGCCAAGAGGATCTCGGCATTGTCGGGACGGATGGCAAATCCGGCAAAATTGAAAAAGCTGAATCACTGATTCGGGAAGGCTGTAAAATTGCGCTGGTTCATGCATCGGTCTTTAAGGATTTTTATCAAACTGAATCAAACACCCGCTTCAAGGACGTTGATTTGGGTACCCTTTCACACTGAGGGTATCTATCCAACGTCTAACACATTTTTCAGGCGGGCTAGCACGACTTACACCAGCCTGTCACATGCAAAAAAGCCCGCAATCCCATACGTCATACGGGATTGCAGGGCAAACTAACACATTATCACGAAATATTTTATATATATACCTTATACGATATTTTCGGAGGTACGTCATGGCGTCCGTTACCAAAAGGGGCTCCGTATGGAGTGTACGCTATCGTGTCACAGATGACGCTGGAAACATAAGCATGAAGCGAGTAAGCGGCTTTGCTACCAAGGAACAGGCGTGGGAGCAGGCCCGAAGGCTGGAGCGGCTATCCAACGCTGGCATTGATGTCCATGGAGACAGCATGACCTGCGGCCAGCTTATGGAACGCTGGTTTGCTGAACACTGCGTCAACCATGTGGCCGCAACCACGCTATCAAAATATTCGGATGGAATCGATCGTATCAGCAAGCACCCGGTCTATACTCTCCAGATCAAGCGCGTCAATGCGCAGACGCAAAAAAGGCTCATTGATGATCTGCGAAATGGTACACTCACAGGCAGGCCCATTTCAATGCGTACCGCCATGAGCCTGATGGAGCCGTTGCGCCTGTCCATGTCATGGGGTGTCAGACATGGCTATATTCCGGTCAACCCGCTTTCATCTGCCCAGCTTCCGAAGACGCCAAAGCGCAAGCAACGGATTCTAAACCAGCGCGACATTGATGATCTGTGTATGTCAACGGAAGGGCACCCCTTCCGTATTCCGCTGATGCTTGCGCTTTATGGTGGGCTCCGGCGCGAAGAAGCAGCCGGGCTTCAATGGGATAATGTGGACTTTGACCGCAACACCATCACGATCATCGATGCAACCACAAGGACAGCATCTGGCAGGACCATCCATAAGGACACGAAAAATACGTTTTCCCGTCGCACCATCAGCATGCCGCAATTTGTCATGGATGAATTAAAGTCTGTTCCTAAAACCAGTCCTTTCGTATGCGTATCAAGAACCGGTGAGCCATATGCGCCAGATAGTTATCCCCAGGCCCTCAAGCGTCTCATCCAAGGTATCAACAAGCAGCGAAATGGAACCGCTATTCCACCCATGCCAGAAGCAACTTACCACGATCTGCGGCATACGCATGCAGCCATGCTCATAAAGCTGGGCACACAACCCAAGATCATTCAGGAGCGACTTGGCCATGCATCTATCAAAATCACCATGGATACCTATGGCTATCTTATGACCGGCTTGCAAGAAGCAGTTGCCGATGCTCTCGACACCCAGCATAGGGTGGGCACAGGTGGGCACAAAAGTGGGCACACGCAAAAGCAAGGATATGATGAATAAAGGGTTTCAATGCTATCATTTGCAAGGCTATTTCAAAATGAGACAGTCACAAAAATCTTATACTGCAACAAATTCGCAATTCATAATACTATTGACATCGTGGAGGTCATAGGTTCGAGCCCTACTAATCCCACCAACAAGAAAACGCTTGATCCATAAGGGATTGAGCGTTTTTCTTATTTCTGAAAATCTGACTCCAACAACAGAAACAGGGGCTTTGTCAGAGAATCTGTCAGAATCCGAAACCCAGAAACGATGGATTCACAAGGACTTGGCCCCTGTTTTTGTGTCAGGTTTGTTGTCAGGTTGCGTAGGCCTGATTGAGCTGATCCAGCATATTTCTATGCTTCATGATGCCTTCATGCCGGGTGCGTGCATAAACCGTCTCTACCATGCGAGTGTCAGCATGCCCCATCATATCCCCCACCTGTTTGGAGGACAGACCGGCTTCACACAACTCTGTACCGAAGGTGGTGCGGAAGTCATAGTTGCTGCACTTGCCCTTGATTCCCAGCTTTTCAAAGGCCGCCTGATACGTTCGCTTGAAGGTGGAATAGCACAGCGGCTTTTCACCGCCAAGTACATATCCTTCCTTGCAGGTCGCGTCCTTCAGAATCTGGATGACGGGAGTTGGGAGAAGGACAGTGCGCACGGAGGTCTTTGTTTTTCCCGCCTCACGCACAACCGTGGTCTTCTCCTTGCCGTTGACCTTGGCGTGGGTAACCGTGCGGATCATATCGCAGTAGCCTGCATCCAGATGGACATTCTCCCACCGCAATCCGAGAATCTCTTCGGGACGCATTCCAGCATAGGCCAGAAGCGCCATATACAACCGTTCACGCTCTTTTTCCAAAGACGGTATCTGCTTCTTGATCGAATCCATATCCGCGCAGGAAATCGCCTTGTGGTGTCCGGCAGGCTCACCCGGATTCTGAAGCAAGGTCTTTTTGATCGGTGTGTCATCAATGATCTTCATTTCGACCGCTACACGGAAGATCTTGCCCAAGAGTCCGCTTACGCGTTCTATGCTTTTGGCGTTAAGATCTTTCTTCCTGCCGCGCTGGGATGCGGTTGCCATCCAGTCATAGAACTGCTGAATCGTGGTAACTGTAATTTCATTCAGCCTCATGTGACCCATGAACGGGAGGATGTTCAGTTTCAGATACAGCTCGTAATTATCCACCGTCTTGGGGGCAAGTCTCTGAATGAATGTCGGGCGGTATACCTGATCCACGAATTCTTTAAGCGTTGGCGCGGGCTTCTTCGATTCGGACGTACCTCCGCCATACTTCTTCAGTCCCTTGCGGAAAGCATCACTTAATATAGTCCTTAGCCTCCGCAAAGGTATGCACAATGGAGGTTTCCGCAGCTCGGATGGGCTCAATGGCAGCACGAATGCCTTGTTCCACGAACACGTCAGCTACACGGGAAAGCGAATCGATAGAACGATCAATTTCACTGTCATCATACTTACCGGCACGTCCTACGGCAGCAGGACATACCAGCATGTACTTACCGCCCATTTCGGCAGTAAAGGCAACTTCGCGCCTGATGTAGTCAATAGCAGCCTGTCGCTGAATATGGCGATTGGAGGACAAATCATTGTCAGCGCTGAACATGCCGCACACTCCACCGCACTGGATGCCGTGCGCATCCATGATCTTTTTGGTTTCCTTCGCGTTATAGCCCAGATCAGCTCCATAGTGATTGCCGTGAAGCTCAATATACCTGATCCCTGCCTTCTCAAGACGGGCACAGGAAACATCAAAATCTTCAAGGCCAAATCCCCAGTTGCTCCAGGAGAACTTCAAACGCTTTTGCAATTTCTCAGGAAAATGGCTCTTCAGTTCGGCAAAAGCCTCCCGGATCTGCTGGTTGATTTCTTCAAAATTCTGCAGTTTCATGTTTTCTCCTTTCACGTTCGTTTTTATGACTCAAACAGGATCATACCTTTTATAACGTCGGAAGCATTACGAATACAGTCTTCAAAAGCAAACGGCGTATTCTCAAACGGGTATTCATGCGTAATCAGCCGCTCTACAGAAACCATCCGGTTCGCAATCATATCAATAGCAATAGGGAATTGGTTGTGATAGCGTCTCACTGCAGCAAACGTCAGCTCCTTATCCACAAAATCAAACATTGGCAGCTCTTTCAGTGTGGTTTCTGCCAAGCCCACTAGTATGATGCGACCATAAGGGCGAGCAATCTGAATGCATTGCTGTACGGTTTGGTTTCTTCCGCAGCAATCCACCACAATGTCCGCTCCACGGCCATTCGTAAGCCTCAAAATCTCACTGACTGCGTCTGTTTCTCCTGCATTTACGGCAATAGCACCGAGCTTTTGCGCCATTTCAAGGCGATTAGGCAGTACATCTGTGATGATTACTTTGGATGCTCCGCGCGTCCTAGCAACCATGAGCGTAACCAACCCAATACAGCCAGCTCCCAAAACAACAACTGTTTCCCCCACTTGAATGTTTCCCTTGTCAGCAGCGCTTAAGCCTACGGCTAAAGGTTCCACCAGCGCACCTTCACGCAGGGACACGTGATCCGGCAGTTTGAATGTGAAGCTGGCAGGATGAGCCACATAGTTCATCAGGCATCCGTCATGTGGAGGCGCTGCCCAGAATCTTAGATCCGGACATAGGTGATATAGTCCTTTCAAGCAAAACTCACACTTGCAGCAGGGAATCCCTGGTTCCATCACCACACGATCGCCTTTTTTCAGGTGGGTTACACGAGCTCCGGTTTCCTCCACGATACCGGAAGCCTCATGTCCAAGAATAAAGGGACGATCAATGGTGCATGAACCAGCTTTGCCAAAACGAAAGGTGTGTACCACAATAAATAAAAATGACCCCTCCCGCATGGAAGTGGCCCCCCATATGAAAAAAAGACCCCTCGGTCATGCTGCAACTTGTGATTCGTCCCTTTGTATCAAAGACGAGAACTAGATTTCGCAGATGGTGTCCTCCGGGGTGGGCCGGAGCAGCTCCACCATCATGGCAACGATATGCCGGGGCGTGCGGAACTGGCCGTTCTGCCCGGCGGTGGCCAGCTTGCCCAGCATGTACTCGTACAGGTCGCCCTGCATGTCCTGCTCGGAAAGATCGTGCTCGTAGAGGTCGTCCAGCCCGGTAATGATCTTTTGCAGCACCTGGGGCGTGGGAATCAGGAACATGACGTCGCTCATGTAGCGGGCAAAGGCGGTATTCTCCTGGGGGTCATCCTGGACGGCCTGAGTATCCCCGGCGGGCGCGTCCGGCCAGACCGGCTCGCCCTTTTCGTTGATGTCCGGCAGGCAGCCATGGCGCATGTTCTTGATGGCCGGGAACACCCGCTTGGAAATCGTCTCGTAGATGTCCCGGGAATCGTCATGCTTGAACTTGCTCCACCGCATGCTCTGTCCCAAGGGCGTGGGCGGGAAAATCTTGTCCATTTTCTCGCCGGTCGTATTTTCAAATTCTTCGGTTTCCAGCTCTTTCTCGTCCAGGGAGCGGATAAACATCAAATAGGTGAGCTGCTCGATCACCGTCAGGGGATTGGTGATGCCGCCCGCCCAGATGTCCGTCCAGATTTTGTCCACTTTATTCTTAATCGCACCGGTGATCATGCGTTTCGTCCTCCGTTTGACGTGGAAGAATGCCCTTCCTGCTTGTCTTTTCTCCTTTATTATACAGGCTACTACCAAAAAAGACAAACGGAAATCACGACCTCATCCCCCGGTACCGCCGCTCCAAGCCCTCCGTCTTTTCCCGGATTTCCTCCGCAATCTCCCGGCAAGCCTTCGCTTTTATCCCCGCGGCTTTGCCCACGGCCAGCAGCTCCTGCATGCCGGGGTTTTTGCCGTTGCCGTCCACCGTGGTGGCATGCTCGCCGTAATAGGTGGTGCTCCAGGTGAGGTCGTAGGCGGGAGAGGGATGCCAGCAGTCCTGTGCCGGGTCGTACAGCCAGCTGAAATTCTTGGCGTGGTCGTCCCGGTTGTGGGCGAAAACATTGAAGCACATGCGCCGGTACATCTGCGCCGTATCCTCGGCGTTGCTCCGGGAAAGGATGCGCGTGAGCTTCATCAGCGTGTGGTAATCCATGGACGCGGTGCGCCAGTCTGTTTCCAGGATAGCGGCGGCCGTCAGCATATGGCGGCGGATGACTTGACTGGCAGCCTGTTCCCGGTCAAAACGCCGCGCGGCAAAATAGCCGCTGCAAAGCCGGGAGGGCAGCAGCCTGGTTTCGGGAACCTCAATGCCGCAGGAAGCGGCGCAGTCCATGTATTCCTTTTCCATGCGCCCCACCTCCGGCATTTCCCGGGAGGCAGGGAACTTGATCACCCACTCCTCCGTCATAACCTTGGGCCGTGCGCCGCCGGAACTGCCGCCCAACTGAAAAAGCGCATCCAGATCGCTGGCGTCCTCCTGAAGCAGCAGCGCCTGGCATTGCGCGGAGAGCGCGTCCAGATCTCCCAGGTGAGATGGTTCGTGCAGGTCCCACGCCGGATGATAGGTCAGCGCGCCCATGCCGGAGCTTCCCACAATGGCCAGGCGTTCCAGCGGTGTGACCTTTTCAGGAGGTAAGCCGCGCTGCTTCAGCATGCGGTCCACCAGCAGGCGGCCCCATGCGTCGGGTAAGCTGTCCGCGAACACGCCCCACAGCCCTTGAAAGGCCTGGGAACCCGGCACAAACACATTTTGTTCTATAGGAAGTGAAAAGGAGATGTATGCTCTAAGTGACTTCTTAATCATGGTTTTTGTCATGGTTAGTGAAGCAGTCACTTAGAGCATTTTCATTTCAGGAGGTACAGCCATGAGAAACGAGAAAATCACCCCTCTGTATGAGCGTTTGAGCCGCGATGATGAGTTACAGGGCGAAAGCAATTCCATAAGTCATCAAAAGCAGATGTTAGAGGAGTTTGCCCGCCGAAATAACCTGCCCAATCCCCGGCATTTCACTGATGACGGGGTCTCCGGTACCCGCTTTGACCGGCCTGGTTTTCTTGCCATGATGGAGGAAGTTGAGGCTGGACGGGTGGAGGCCATTGTCATCAAGGATATGAGCCGCTTGGGGCGTGACTATCTGAAAGTCGGTCAGGTTATGGAGATTTTGCGGCAGCGCGGCGTCCGGCTGATTGCCATTAACGACGGTGTGGACAGTCTGAAAGGTGACGACGATTTTACCCCGTTCCGCAACATCATGAACGAATTTTATGCCCGCGACACCAGCCGGAAAATCCGCTCTGTGTTCAAGTCCAAAGGCATGAGCGGCAAGCATCTTACCGGCACCGTCATTTATGGCTACCTATGGGACGAAAAGCGGGAACACTGGCTTGTGGACGAAGAAGCCGCCGAGGTGGTACGCCGTATCTTTTCCCTGACGATGGAGGGCTACGGCCCCTATCAAATCTCCAAGCTGCTGTCCGAAGCAAAGGTTGAAATCCCCGCTGTCCATCTGGCCCGCTTCCACGAGGGCGTAAACAGGACGAAGCCGGTCAAAGACCCCTACGGCTGGGGATCATCCACCATTGTGAACATCCTGAAAAAGCGGGAATACCTGGGCCACACCATCAATTTCAAGACCCGCAAGCACTTCAAGGACAAGAAAAGCCACTATGTTGACGAAAGCGAGTGGACGATTTTCGAGAATACCCATGAGGCCATCATCGACCAGGAAACCTTTGACAATGTGCAGCGTATCCGGGCAAATGTCAGGCGATACCCGGACGGCTGGGGCGAGGCCCATCCCCTGACCGGCCTGATGTACTGTGCCGACTGCGGCGGCAAGATGTATGTCCATCGCGTCAATAACGGCAAGCGTGACCCACAGTTTACTTGCAGCCAGTACAGCAAAATCCCATGCGGGACGCTCTGCGGCACACAGCACCGCATCCGGGCCGAGGCTGTCCTGACCTTGATAACCGATATGCTCCGGGCCATCGCGGAGTATTCCAAGAATGACCGGGCCGAGTTTATCCGCACCGTCCAGGAAACGCAGGCCGCCCAGCAGACCGCCGATATATCCAAGAAGCGGAAACGGCTGGCCGCCGCCCAAAAGCGGGCCGGGGAACTGGAAAAGCTGATTTGCAAAATCTATGAGGACAACGCCCTGGGTAAGCTGCCGGACGCCCGGTATGAGGCCCTGGACGCACAGTATGCCAAAGAGCAGGACGCTCTCCATGCAGAAATCGCGGAACTGGAAAAGGCTGTTACCGGCTATGAGCAGAGCCGGAAATCTGCGGAGAAGTTTATTGCCCTGATTGACAAGTATGAGAATTTCGACACGCTGACAAACACCATGCTCAACGAGTTTGTAGAGAAAATCCTTGTCCACGAACGCGCCCGAAAAGGCAGCCAGGACACCACGCAGGAGGTTGAAATCTACTTCAATTTTGTGGGCCGGTATATCCCGCCCGCCTTGCAGCCGGTTCCCCTGACCCCGGAGGAACAGGAAGAACTGCGGAAGAAGGAGGAACGCAAGGACAGGCTTCACCAGAACTACTTACGCCGCAAGGCAAACGGCAAGCAGAAGGAATGGGAAGAGCGCTACAATGCCAAGCGCAAAGCGCAGAGGGAGGCGGCAAAGGCTGCAATTCGAGCCGAGGATATGGAGAAAGGCATATTTACCACTGTCAGCCAGTTACCCAGGCAGGAGCCGCGTAAGGCCACCTTACCGGCCAGCGCCGCAGTTTAACTATCACTGTGCAAAGGAGAATTAACATGAACGAATTGACATATGCCCGCTGCGGAGATTATTTGATTCCAGATTTGAAACTTTCCGAGCAGCCGAAGGCCCCCATCGGCAAGTATGGCCGTATGCGGCAGCGATACCTGAAGAAACACCGATCCGTCCTTTACAGCAGCCTGATCTTGAGCGAAAAGCTATACCCGCACCTGTTGGAGATTGACCGGGCGGCGCATGAGCGGATGGACGCCATGCTGCCTCGCATGATGGAGACGGCAGGTGTCACCGAGGAACTGAAAGCTCGTGACCCCATGCGCTGGGTAGGGCTGATGAACGAATTAAAGGCGCAGGTAGATGAGATTATACTACATGAACTTATCTGCTGCTGATATCTCAAAGCTCAAGAGAAGCGGCACGCAAGTGATTTTCCTCTGAGTTTCTGTTTGCATTAACACAGTTGGTTCGGTGAGTCGGTCAATAAGGCTTATGCAACTGAACATAACATTTTTTGTTTGCAGTGGTTGGTGGAACTTCTAGAAATCCACGGTTATAATGGTCTAAGGAGGTGTGAAAAGTATGAAAACGCAGAAAAGTAATATTGCTCGCAATTTAACCACATTGCGGCAGCTTAATAAATACTCCCAGGAAGATGTGGCAGAGCAGATCGGAGTTTCCCGTCAGGCTGTAGCAAAATGGGAATCTGGTGAGTCCATACCGGACATTGTAAACTGCGATGCACTGGCACAGTTATATAACGTCGAACTTAACGACCTGATCCATTACGACCAGGGACAAACCGGCTTAAATATTCCGCCTAAAGGCAAGCACATATTCGGCACAGTCCGCGTGGGTGAGCGTGGCCAGATTGTACTTCCCAAACAGGCCAGGGATGTGTTCAAAATCAAGCCTGGAGATCAGCTGGTCATTTTGGGGGACGAATCTCTGGAACATCCAGGTATTGCCCTGATGAAAGAAGAATTTTTCTTGGGCATTGCTCAGTTATTCAATACTGCCTTGAATATTGCCGATGTCCCCGATGAAAAGGAGAAAAAATGATGGAAGCTGTGTTGAGCGTCCAGGGCCTTTACAAGCGTTACCCTGGGTTTGTGCTGGAGGATGTGAGTTTTTCTCTTGCCCCCAAACACATCATGGGGTTAATCGGTAAAAATGGGGCCGGGAAAAGCACGACTTTAAAATCCATCCTCAACATGGTGTCCCCAGAGAGTGGGAGCGTGGAGATTTTTCAAAAGGATTTTATTCAGTATGAAAAAGAGTGTAAGCAGCGAATCGGCGTTGTATTTGGCGGGATTGATTTTTACCCGCTGAAAAAACTTTCTGCCATTACAGCTGTCACCCAAAAGTTTTACACCGACTGGGATCAGGAGCAGTACCAGAAGTACATCAAGCGGTTTGCCTTAGATGAAAGCAAGAAATTCAAAGAGCTTTCAAACGGCATGAAAGTAAAATATCTGCTTGCCTTGGCACTGTCGCACCATGCCGAGTTGCTAATTCTGGATGAACCAACTTCGGGCCTTGACCCCGTATCCCGTGAGGAGCTGCTGCACATTTTCCGCCAAATCGTGAAAAACGAAAACTGCTCCATTTTGTTTTCTACGCATATTACTTCTGACTTGGACAAATGCGCAGATGACATCACCTATATTCAGAATGGACGTGTGCTGAAAAGTGCGGACAAGGACACATTCCTGCGCTCTTTTGAGCATTTAAAAACGCCAGAGGATATGGGGCCGCTCACTCTGGAAGAAATCATGCTGCGGACGGAAAGGAGTGAGTGGGATGATGACGCTGCTGTATAAAGAAATCAGGCTTGCTGCTCATCCGACCTCGATTGTATTTGCCTTTTTAGGTTGCCTTGTTCTTGTGCCGGCTTATCCTTATAGTGTCATCTTTATGTTTGGCTGCTTGGCGCCCTACATTACATTTCTAAATGCGCGTGAGACGAATGACGCTTGGTACACGGCTATCCTTCCGGTAACAAAGCGTGAAAGTGTTTTGGGTAAGTGCCTGCTGATCGTTTCTGTTCAGATGTTTCAGTTACTGTTTTCTATCCCATTTGCTTTTCTTCGCAATACTTTAAACATTGAGAACAATCCCGTAGGGCTGGATGCAACGCTTGCTTGGTACGGCTTTGGCCTAATTGTATACGCTGTCTTTGATTTGGTGTTCTTTCCGGCGTTTTATAAGAACGGTTACAAGGCAGGGAAAGCCTTTATTTTGGCATCGATCCCCATGGTAGTATTGATGATTGCGGTGGAAGCAGTCGCCCATATACCGGAGTTCTCTTGGCTGGACAGCTATCAGCCAAAATATTTGCTGATGCAGTTGCCTATTTTGGTTGTAGGAATTATTTGCTATACGGCGTTTCTGTCACTTGCATATCGCATTTCTGTAAAATATTTTGATAAAGTTGACCTGTAGGATATGAGATAAAAAATTGACTTTTTAAAGGAAGCTGAAGAAAGAACAGAGTAAATAAGTAAGTACCACTATCTGCCGAACGACGGCAAAAGAAAAAAGCCGTCGTACAGCAGACCTATTGACACGCCTAAACTATCACACGGCGGCTTTGAGAAATCAGGGCCGCCGTTCTTTTATGCCCTCAATAAAGGAGTAACGCCTATACGCCAACACGGCGGCTTTAGGAGGGAGCCGCCATGAAGCACACTGACTGCCGACAAATTCAGACGATATTTGCGTTATCGTCAAAAAAAGCCTGGCCACCGAACAGCCCCCGTCTGACAGTCAGTGCGAAAATTGTCATAATGTAGTTGAATATCGTATTTCTCACGCCCGAATAGCTTCGTGCTGTCCGGGCGTTTTTCTATGTCAGCCTCGGTGCCGTTCCCCGCCGCCCCGTTTAGGTTTTCTCACAAAAATCTGAACGGAGGAAAGGCAGATGGAAGTCACCATCCATTACAACGGACAAGCTGTGACCGTGGAGGTCACGCTGGAAGTCTATGAATTTCTTGACCGGGCCGATCACAAAAC
>OGXT01000775.1_pt1 | contig 36193 bp, 30 predicted proteins | sample 1576361 | NCBI WGS metagenome assembly OGXT01 (sample SAMEA3541514, study PRJEB24748) | human gut metagenome | biome: human gut; feature: human-associated habitat; material: faeces | place: China | collected 2012 | reverse complement strand
CCGAATGAGAAAACTCAAAAAAGTGGCGTTTAGCCACTTTTTTGACACTCTGAAGCAGCGATTTATATTCGCTGCCTTTATTTTTAGCTATCTGGGGCTTTTTGTTTACAGACCGAGCTTATCCGCTATGGCGGTCATCTCCTCCAGCGCAACATCTATTAGGTCGTCCAGTGTAAGGCCCGTATTAACTATGGCGTTCATGTATTCCCGGTTCGCTCCCGCGGCAAAGCGCACCTCCTTGAAGCGTTTTACAACGCTCTTGTGCTTTACGCTGGCAATCTTTTTATCCGGGTATATCTGCGCCACAGACTTGCAGAAGCCGCTCATTGGGTCTGCCGCCAGCAGAGCGTATTCTATTGTGGTACCCGCCTTTTTTCCGCAAAGAGGGTTGTGGGCCATTATCGCCCCCTCAAGCACAGGGTCGTTCACGCCGTTCTCATGCAGTATATTCACGCTGGTGGGGCCGTGTACCTCCGGGTGGTTGCGCCAGTCGCACTGCTCCTCATCAAGGTCGTGCAAAAGGCCGGCGATGCCCCAATACTCTACGTCCTCAGGCGCAAGGCGCTTGGCCAGGCCCCGCATTATGGCTTCAACTGCCATGGAATGCTGAATGTAGTTCTCGCCCTTCATGTACCTGTGCAAAAGCTCGTATGCCTCTTCTCTTTTCATAGCCATTCTCCTCCTTGATATTTTTAATTTAGTATACCCTCTTGCCGTGGCTGAAGCTGTTTTTAGCCCAGTCGCTCCAGCCGCTCACCACTACCTGCCCCGCAGAGGAGGAGGCATGTATGTATTTTCCGCCTCCCAGCCATATTCCGGTATGATAAATACGCGTTCTGCCGCTGTTCCAGAAGAACAGCAGGTCGCCGGGACGCAGGTCGCTCGTAGAATAAACGGTTTCCCAGCTGTCAATCACGGCATAGCTCTTGGCGCTCATCCGGCCCACCTTTACGCCGTTGTTGACGAGGCAGTAGTATACGAGACCGCTGCAATCGAAGCTGTCCGGACCCTCATCCGCCGTGATATAGGGTTTTCCCTGCTGAGCCATAGCCGTGGCGATAAATCCGTCCACACTGCCGGTAGCGGCGGAAACATTGCCGCCTCCGCCCGTCTTGGGGGTGTTTTCGGGCTGAGTGCCGGGGTCGGCCGTCTTGGTAGTGCCTATGCTATCGCCCCCAACCTTGGGCGTAGCGCTGATCTTGGGCGTTTTCGCCGGCTTGGCCGTAGGAGTGGACTTGGGCTTCGGCGTAGGCGAAGGGGTTGGATCCACCTTGGGCCTTGCATTGTTTGAGTAAAGTATATCCGCCGTGTCGGTATCCATAACGCCGGTGGCGTCAAGCTTGTTCTTTTTCTGGAAGGAGGAGAGCGCCTTTACAGTGGCCACGCCAAAGTAGCCGTTTGTCTTTTCCACCTCGTAGCCCAAATCCTGCAAGCGCTCCTGAAGGGACTCCACATCCTCGCCCTCATCGCCCTGCTGAAGCTTATACATGGCGGCCTTATCCGAGAAAAGGATCTCCTGTGTCAGCTCGTCCGCCTCGCCCGTCTCTTTCATGTGGTGTATGCGCTGAAAACGCTTCAGCGCCGCCTCAATAGGCTCGCCGAAGTACTCTGAAGGTTCATCGCCGTCCATATACTGCAGCTCCGCCAGCCTCTCATGTATGTCCGCCACCACAGGGTCTGTATCGCCGAGCTTCAGCAGCCTGTACTTTGAGGGAGCCTCCGCTGCAGCCTTAGGCGCAGCTGCCGTAATGGCAAAGTTCTGCGCCACCTCCGCCGTCGGGGTGGGGCTTGGCATATGAAGCATGGACTTGGATACTTCCACTATCTCCGGTCCTATGTCGAGGGTATCAAAGGCCATGGGTATCAGCACAAAAGCGCACAGCACAACGCCTCCCGCAGTAAGGAGCGGTATTCTGAGCCGCTTCATCATGGGGCGCCTATCCTGTCTGTTTTTCCTTTGGTTTTTCCGCAAATCATTAGTAGCTTCCATACTTGATAATTATAGCGCATACTGGCATATTTTGTCCAATGAACAATATGCTTCGCTGTCCCTTTAGGCGTAAAAACCGTATGGCAATAGCAGTAATATTAGTGTAAAATATAATTCGATCCAATATTTCGGCAAAGGAACTGTATTTTACCATGGCACTATTAGCCGCAAGCGGCATAAGCAAGAGCTATTCCGCCCGTCTTCTCTTCGACGGGGTAAGCTTTGAGATAGCCCCCCGGGACAAGGTGGGCCTGGTAGGGGTAAACGGGTGCGGCAAAACTACCCTTTTTCGCATACTCACAGGCGAGGAAGCACCTGACACCGGCTCCGTGATGAAACATAAGGGCGCCCGCATGGGATTCATGCGTCAAAACGTGGAGAACACCTCGGATACACTGTACCAATCCACAGTAGCGGCATTTGACCACCTCATACGTATAGAGCAGGAGCTTGAGCGTATTTCCGAGGAAATATCCAATGGCGGCAGCGACGTATCCTCTCTTATTTCCCATCAGCAATCCCTCAACGAACGGTACGAGCGGGAGGGCGGCCTGACCTTCAGGAGCAGGGTACGCAGCACTCTCCTTGGTCTCGGCTTTACCGAAAGCGAATTCGCCAAGCCTCTCAGCGACATGAGCGGCGGAGAGCGCAACAAGGCCCAGCTGGCAAAGCTGCTGCTCTCCGGCGCAGAACTGCTGCTGCTTGACGAGCCTACCAATCACCTTGACATACAAAGCGTCACCTGGCTTGAGGATTTTCTCAAGAGCTACTCAGGGGCGTTTATAGTCATATCCCACGACAGGTACTTTCTGGATAGGGTAACCAACCGCACCCTTGAAATAAAAAACGGCAGGCTCACCGCCACCAACGGCAACTATTCCCGCCACGTTGAGCTGATGAGCACCCGCAACGAAATACTGCGCAGGCACTATGCCAATCAGAAGAAAGAAATACACCGCCTTGAAGGCGTTGTAGAGCAGCAGCGCCGCTGGGGTCAGGCTCACAATTTCATTACCGCCGAGGCGAAGCTCAAGCAGATAGAACGGCTGAAGGCAGAGCTGGTAGCTCCCGAAAAGGACGCCTCCTCCATACATTTCAAGTTCACCGCGAGGGAAGTAGGCGGCAACGATGTGCTTATGTGCGAAGAGCTGAGCAAGTCCTACGGTAAGCCGGTGTTCAAAAACGCCTCCATGCATATCCGCAAGGGAGAACGTGTATTCCTGCTGGGGCCGAACGGCTGCGGCAAGACCACCCTCATGAAGATAATAATGGGCCTTGAAAGGCAGGATTCCGGCACTGTGCGTCTGGGCGCCAAGGTGCAGCCCGGCTACTACGAGCAGACCATGACCTCCCTTGATCCCAACAGCACCGCACTTGCGGAAATACACAACGCCTACCCAAGAATGGACCTTACCCAAGTCCGTTCCGCCCTGGCGGCGTTCCTCATTCGCGGCGACGAGGTATTCAACGAGATAGGCGCCCTTTCCGGCGGCGAGAAGGCACGCATACAGCTTCTCAAGCTTATGCTTTCAGGGGCCAACCTGCTGCTGCTCGATGAGCCTACCAACCATCTTGACATATCCTCCCGGGAGGCTCTTGAGGCCGCTTTGGAGGATTACGAGGGTACCATGCTCATAATCACCCACGACAGATACCTGGTCAACCGCATGGCGGACCGCATACTCTACATGGAGGAAGACGGACTTGCTGAATACATAGGCGGCTATGACGATTACCTTGAAGCAATTGCGCGAAGGCCTCAGCCCTCAGCTGAAGCTGCCTCCCCCAAGGCGGAAAAGCCCAACAGCTACAAGGCTCAAAAGGAGCGCCAGAGTATACTGAACCGAGCGGCGGGCGCTGTCCGCCGAGCAGAGGAGCGCATAGCGGCCGCTGAGCAGGAGCTTGAAGACATAAATCAAAAACTCGCATCACCGGCGGTAGCATCGGACTATGTAAAATCCGCAGAACTTGCAAAAAAGGCGGACGACAAGCAGGCCGAGATCGATGCCCTCTATTCCCAGTGGGAGCAGGCCCAGCAGGCGCTGGATGAGCTTTGTGAGGAAAGCTCAAAGCAGGGCTAAGCTTAACGCGCAAGCCGCATTTATACATAAAGCAGTCCCCGCCTTATGGCGGGGACTGCTTTGCTATCGTCTGATTTTTATTTTACCTTGTTTATGGCGGCTACCAGCTGAGAGAGGTCTGTGTATCCCCTCGCCACGCCGTTCTCATCGGACACGGTCAGCTTATCATTTTCCACCTTTATCCAACCCTGTATGGAATTTACCGGGAAGCAGTGATCCTGCTTGGGGTCAGGATCCTCCGCAAGGAAGAACAGGTAGGTATCGCCCTCGGAAAGCTTTACCGCTTTGTCGGCGCTCACCGGCTTGGGCTGGAGGGTTCCGGCATCCGTCATGTTTTCGCTGGCTGAAGGAACATATACCAGATTTATTTCCTGACCGTAGCCTATATCGCCCTTTATGTTTCCGTATACACTGATGGTAAGATTTGCGGATGGCGCCTTCTTTTCGACTGTGCTTCCGCCGTCCTGGGTGCGGAATTTGGTGCTGCGCATATGAGACGCGCTGTTTACACGGCCTATGAATATATTCTCCGAGGCGTTTACAAGCGATCTGATATCATTGTAGTAGTAGTTCTTTGAAGGCGCAGTGATGACCCTTGAGATTGCGTCCATTTCCTTTTTGAACTCGCTGATCTTTATCCGCGAGCCGCCGTATTCCACATTTCCGTCCCTGATCACAAAGTTATCCGCGGAGGTGGAGCAATAGTCTGCCTCGTCCTCGGCATACTGCACATCGTTGCCCTCCGTAAGATAGAGCAGATACTTTTCGCCTACGGTATAACTGCCCTTTACAAGTATCTTGGAGCCTTCCCGGGCGTTTCCGGCTATTACCTCATCTATGAGAATGCGGCTCTGGGCATTGTCGCCGGAATTTATCTTTTGTATGCATTCACCCGACACCACCAATGAGGCGCTACGATAACTCTGACGCACGTCCGCCATGACGCGGTCGTTGCTCATTACGCTTGCCGAGAATGTGCGGCCTATAATAAGTGCTATCACGGCAACAGCAATGGTGGACAGTGCGGTTATGCGCTTCATCTTTACCTCTCCTTTCGGGTGATATGGGTGTTTTCTTCGCTCTATAGTATAAGACGCTTCAGGCGTCCAAAAGGTTGCAAATTTTTTAAAAAATTCTTTACATTTCCCTTCTGCCTTCCATTGCCTTCAGCAATGTCATTTCGTCCACGTATTCAAGATTTCCACCGATAGGTATACCGTGGGCTATCCTCGTGGCTTTCACCCCACGCTGCTTGAGCAGCTTTGATATATACACCGCAGTGGCTTCCCCCTCTACGTCCGGATTGGTAGCCAGTATCACTTCGCTTACCCCGCCTTCATCTATACGCTGCAAAAGTTCCTTTATGCGTATATCGTCCGGGCCAATGCCATCCATTGGGGATATCGTCCCGCCCAGCACATGGTATGTGCCGCGGAATTCCCGCATCTTTTCCATGGCTACCACATCCCTTGCGTCCCTGACCACGCATATTACACCGGTCTTGCGGCTGGCGTCGCGGCATATGACACAGGGATCCGTATCGGTGTAGTTGCCACAAACGGGACAGTGGTGTATCTTGTCCCTTGCGTCGTTTATGGCCTTTGCTATCTCGCGTGCTTCGCTCTCGGGCATGTCCAGTATAAAGTAGGCGAGGCGCTGTGCGCTCTTGGTACCTACGCCGGGCAATCTGCAAAGCTGGGAGACCAGATTGCTTATTGGGTCTGCCATATGTTTTTAGAAGCCCAATCCCATTCCGCCAGTAAGCTTGCTGACCTCGGAATTCGTGGCTTCCTCCGCCATGCGCATGGCCTCGTTGACGGCGGACAGCACCAGGTCCTGAAGCATCTCAACATCATCCGGATCCACGCAGGCAGGGTCTATCTCGATAGACTTTATCACCTTGCTGCCGTATGCCGTAGCCCTGACCGCGCCGCCGCCTACGGTAGCCGTAAACTCGCGGGTCTGGAGTTCCTGCTGCATGCGCTGCATATCCTGCTGCATCTTCTGCGCCTGCTTCATCAGCTGCTGCATATTCGCCCCGTCCATTCCGGGGAAACCGCCCTTTGCCATCAACATACCTCCGGGATTTTACTTGTGTAACAGTATAACATAATTTGCGGCCCTGTTCAATGCAGCGCCGCATAACTAGGTAATTTAAAAGCTATTTTCCACATTTGCGACACGTTTTTTTAATATTCGCATCGCAAATGGCTGATTTTTTGTTGCTTATCAGTTCTCTATCCTGAAGTTGCTGCCAAACAACGCCCTGCCGGTGCTCTCTATATCGTCCCCGCCGGAGCTGTGCGTCATACGCACCGTATACCCGGGCGCCACCTTATCTGCCGCTCCGTTGACCTTCTCCAGCGCTCCCGGCGCGCTCATCATGCGATATATTATTTCGCTCTCAAAAGCCACCTCCAGCACATTGCCGTTTATGGCGCTTCCCTTGCCGTACATTCCGGAAACCGCCATGGTGCGCTCCGTCTCTCCAAGCTTATCCAGTATAGCCTTCCACAGCTTCTGCGGGGACATGCTGCCCGCCGTCTCTGCCGGTTTTGCCGGATGTGCGGGGCTTTGCTTCTCCGGCTTTGACGCAGGCGCAGTCCTTATTGGCTCGTCAATATCAAAGGGCGGCACATCTTCGGGTTCCGGCGGCTCCTCAAAGCCGTAGTCGCAGGGATACTCATCGGCGTCAGGCTTTTCCCCGATAGGTATCGGCTCGGCAATTGCTGTGCGCCGGGGCGCCCCTTCCCGTACCTGCCGCTCGAGAACCTCGATGCGCTCCATAAGGTCGTCCATGGTGCGCTTTTCCTCGGGCCGGGATATGCGCACAAGCGTGCTTTCTATAAGCGCCCTCGGCATTGTAACTGTCCGAAGCCTGCCCTCGGCCTGCAACAGCAGCTCGCTGCATCTTAAAAGCCGCGTTTCGCCTGCTTCCTTTGCCTGCTCCTCGTACCGCTTCATAGAGTCCTCGGTGCAGTCCAGTATATCGCTGCAATGGCCGCAAAGCTTCGTCAAAAGCAGCGAACGCATGTGCTGCGTCAGGTCATGTAAAAACACCTTCAAATCACGGCCATCCCGAACTACCTGATCCAGCAGCTCCAGCGCCCTTGCCGGGTCGCTGGAAAGTACAGCCTCCGCCATGTCAAACAGGAAGCCATCCTCCATGCTGCCCAGCACGCTGTAAACGTCCTGTGTGCTGACTTTATTGCCGCAAAATGACAGGCACTGGTCCGCCAGGGAGAGGCAGTCACGCATGCCGCCCTCGGCAGCTCTGGCTATGGCCAGCAGGCCGTCGCGCTCTATATGGGCGTTTTCGCGCTGAAGCACCTCCTCGGTGCGCCTGACCATGTCGGATACGCCGAGCCGGTGAAAATCCATTCTCTGGCAGCGGGAGATTATCGTCGCAGGTATCTTGTGGGGCTCGGTGGTGGCCAGTATGAACGTTACGTGGGGCGGCGGCTCCTCCAGCGTTTTCAGCAGGGCGTTAAAGGCGTTGGCGGAAAGCGCGTGCGCCTCGTCGATTATGTATACCTTGTGCTTCAGCTCAAGAGGCATGAACCGCGCCTTTTCGATTATGTCGCGCATATCGTCCACGCCGGTGTTGCTTGCAGCGTCCAGCTCGATTATATCCGCGCACTCCCCGGCGCTTATTTTGCAGGAGCGGCAGCGGCCGCAGGGCTCGCCATCTACGGGCGCTTCGCAGTTCACCGCCCTTGCGAGTATGCGCGCGGCGCTGGTCTTGCCGGTTCCCCTGGTGCCCGCGAAAAGGTAGGCATGGGCAGTCGTGCCTGACTTCACCTGGTTTTTCAGTATTGTGGTTATATGCTCCTGCCCTATCATCTCGGAGAATGTGGCGGGCCGGTATTGCCTGTAAAGGGCGCGGTGGCTCATGCTTGCCTCCAGTTTGATTATTTGTATTTTATATTGTAGCATCGCGCAAAAGGTCAAACAAGGGAATGTTGCTATCCCGAGTCAAATAAAGTATAATATTTCAATATGAACAGGTGAAATCATGGAGGTTATATAAATAAAATGGCAGAACAGGAAAAGAAGACAGTACTCAGCGGCATACAGCCCTCAGGTTCACCAACTCTGGGCAATTATGTTGGTGCGCTCAAAAATTGGAAGCTCCTGCAGACCGATGACAGGCTCTGCTATTACTGCGTCGCCAATCTTCACGCCCTGACCGTTCGTCAGGACCCCACCGACCTGAGAAGGCGCGCCGGCGAGACTGTGGCGCTGCTGCTGGCCTGCGGCATAGATCCCGAAAAATCCGTATTGTTTGTGCAGTCCCACGTTCACGAGCACGCTGAGCTTAACTGGGTGCTGTGCTGCAACACCTATATGGGCGAGCTTTCCAGAATGACGCAGTTCAAGGATAAATCCGCAAAGCACGCGGACAATATAAACGCCGGCCTTTTCACCTACCCGGTGCTGATGGCAGGCGACATACTGCTTTATCAGAGCGACCTTGTGCCTGTCGGCGCGGATCAGAAGCAGCACATCGAGATTGCGCGGGATATAGCCATACGCTTCAACAACGCCTATGGGGAGACCTTTAAGGTCCCGGAGGGCTTCATACCCAAATTCGGCGCCCGCGTTATGAGCCTTCAGGATCCTTCCATGAAGATGAGCAAGTCCGATCCTAACCCCAACGGCTTCGTGGCCATAATGGACGATCCTTCCGTCATAATGAAAAAGTTCAAGCGCGCGGTCACCGACAGCGATACCTTCATCGCGTTCGACCCCGAGAATAAGCCCGGCGTATCCAACCTGCTCTCCATATATACCTCCTTCACGGGGCTCACCATGGACGAAGCGGTGAAGCATTTCGACGGTCTCGGCTACGGCAGCCTCAAGACCGAAGTAGCCGAAGCCGTAATAGCCGGACTCGAACCCGTTCAAAACGAATATAAGAAGATACTTTCGGATAAAGCATACCTTGAGAAAATAATGGCGGATGGCGCGGAAAAGGCTTCCGCGCAGGCCCGAAAGACCCTCCGCAAGGTATACAGAAAGGTAGGTCTTGCCTGATGGATATGGATAAACTCAAGAGCAGGCTCATACTCAGCTATAACATATTCAAAATAGTGCCGCTGCTGGGCATACTTATAGCGCTTTACGTCATGAACAAGAACCTTATCGCCGCATATATAATCGCAATAGTGTGCATAGTCGGCGGCTACGGTCAGGCGCTGATATTCTACCGCTGCCCCTTCTGCGGAGCGCGGCTAATGAAGGTCCGCGGAGGCGTACCACGCCATTGTCCCGAGTGTGAGCGCCAGCTTATAGTCGACGCCGAGCACCCTCTCGAGAACACCGATGCTTCAAAGGAGGAAAACAGCCGGTCTTAGCGCAAGCTTACTGTTTTTTATTGTATATTGGCTTTACCGCGTTCCTTCCATTTCCCATTATGATAACTGCCGATGCGCCGCTTATGCCCATGAACAGGCTCAGCACCCCGCGCATCGGCATTATTTCTGTGAGCATACCGGCCAATAGCTGCCCCAGCAGGGAGCCTATGGTGGTCAGCATCAGGAAGGTACCGTTGAATCTGCCCTTTCGGTTATCCGGCACATACGACTGGGTAGAGGATATGCGGATATTGTAGGAGGTCACCCCCAGCACCCCCTGCAGGAAGCAGAAGAGCCGCATTAGCGCGAGGGGCAGATAAAGATATGTTCCCTCCAAGGCCGATATGACAACGTATACGAACACCGCTATTTTGAACTTATGCTCTTCCGGCAGATGCAGCCTGTAATGCATCATTCCGCCCAGCACCCGTCCCAGCACCATAAAGCCCCATACCGACATATAGATATACTCGCCGTCAGCATACCCCGCTTTAAAGTAAGGCAGCGTTATAACGTTAGATGCGCCCGTGGCCATAAAGCAGAATATGAAATACAGGGTTATATACAAAAGGCCCTTTTCCGTCCAGAGGTAGCGCATACCCTCCTTCATATCCTCCATATAGCCGCCGAAGGTGTACTTTGAGCCGCTCTGCCCATTCTTGCCCTCCACGTCGCTTATCTGCGTCTCGAATATGGCGGCGGTGCAGAAGCAGGCTGAATTTATCAGCATCAGCCATACCATTCCCACCGTCTTATATAAAAAGGTGGATACGGGTATCATCACCAGCACCAGCGTTTCGAGCGTGCTCAGCACCGAATAAGCCTTTATATAGTTGCCCTCGGATACCAGCATTGGGTAAAAGCTTTCGAAGGCCACGGTGTAGGCGCTGTGTATTGTTCCGATTATGAACGTTATGGATGCAAATGCCCAGAAGCTGAAAAGCCCGAAGTACATCAGCCCTGCCAGCAGGGCATATATGGCAGTTGAGGCGAAATCAAGCATATATATGGTCCTGCGCCGGGAAAACCTGTCCATCAACGGCCCGGCAAGCACCGGCGCCGCTATCTGGGGCAGGGTATACAGGAACATATATATGGCGTAATACAGCGGGGACTGGGTATAGTCCAGCACGAAAAGGCTCATGGCAAAGCCGGCCATGCTGTTGCCCAGCATGGATACGACGCTGCCTATGGTTATTATGGTGTAATTCTTCGTCCAGAGCCTGTTCATGGTACAAATGTTATTCGCCGGGATACAGCGGGTACTTATCCGTTATTTCCCTCACCTTTGCGGCGACGCGTTCCACTGCTTCCTCTCCGTTTTTTATTATGTCAGCTATCAACCTGCCCACAATGACAAAATCGTCCTCATCAAGTCCCCTTGTGGTAGCCGCAGGTGTTCCCACCCTTATGCCGCTGGTGACAGCAGGCTTGCGCGTCTCGTTGGGTACGCTGTTCTTGTTTACGGTTATGTTGGCCCTGTCCAGAAGCTGCTCGACTTCCTTGCCCGTAAGCCCGTCCGATCCCAGATCCAGCAGAAGCAGATGGTTGTCCGTACCGCCTGATACCAGCCTTACGCCCTCCGCCTTCAGGCTTCTCTCCAGCGCCTTTGCGTTGTTTATCACCCGCTGCTGATATGCCCTGAACTCGGGCTTTTGCGCTTCCTCAAAGCATACCGCTTTCGCCGCGATAACGTGCATCAGCGGGCCGCCCTGGGTGCCAGGGAATATGGCCTTGTCTATGGCGTTGGCAAATTCTTTTTTGCACAGTATCATGCCGCCCCTTGGCCCGCGCAGCGTCTTATGGGTAGTTGTAGTTACAACATCGGCATATGGTACGGGATTCATGTGCAGCCCCGCCGCCGCAAGGCCCGCGATATGCGCCATATCCACCATGAGGAGGGCGCCCGCCTCATCGGCTATTTCGCGGAATTTCTTATAGTCTATCCCGCGCGGGTACGCCGACGCGCCCGCAATGATCAGCTTCGGCCTTATATCGAGCGCCTTTTTGCGCACCTCGTCGTAATCTATGCACTCCGTCTCGGGATCGAGGCCGTAGGAATAGAAGGTATAGTATTGACCGGACATATTGACGGGGCTTCCGTGGGTAAGATGGCCGCCGTGGGAAAGATCCATGCCCAGCACCTTATCACCGGGCTGAAGCAGCGCGAAGTATACCGCGAAGTTGGCACTGGAGCCGCCGTTGGGCTGTACGTTGGCGTGCTCCGCGCCGAAAAGCTGGCAGGCGCGGTCCCGCGCGATATTCTCCACCACGTCCACATATTCGCAGCCGCCGTAGTAACGCTTATCTGGATACCCTTCGGCATATTTATTCGTAAGATGGCTGCCCATGGCTGCCATCACCGCAGGCGACACAAAATTTTCCGAGGCTATAAGCTCTATATTTCTCCTCTGCCGCAAAAGTTCATTCAGCATCGCTTCTGCAACGTCGGGCGCGGCCTCTCTTATAATGTCAAGCTGTATCATGGCTTCACCCCCTGAAGGTTCCAATTTGTGCATACTAATTGATTATAAATAAAGCGCGGCAATATTGCAATCACCGCGCTTTATTTAATATCGTTTTTTTAAATTACTGCTGCTCGTCTTCGTGACCCACTATCTCGATCATGCGGGGTTTGAACTCGCGCATTTTGGAAAACGTGGGGTCAAGGCCCTTGAGTATAAAGTAGGTGCCGCAGCAGAGCAGTACGCCGCCGATTACCGCGAACATATTGCTTATCCTGCTTCCTATAAATACGCCCAGCATAAGCCCTATGAGCGGTATGCCGTAAGCTATGGCGCTGGCCTTGAACATGCTGCCGCTGTGCAGCTCTATAGCCACTATATCGCCTACCCCGGCGCCGCAGGAGTTTTCTATCTCGATATCCGCCTCATTTGAGCCGAAATGAAAGCAGGCGTTGCAGTGGCCGCAGGCGTCGCTGCGCTGGAAGCGTACCACAGCAAGCTTGCCCTTAAGCTCGACCACCTTGCCTGTCTGGCGAAGTTCTTCTCCCGCCATGGCTTACTCCTTATCGGGAACGGTCTCTATATGCAGCTCCTCAAGCTGTGCCTGTTCTACTACGTCGGGGCAGCCGGACATGAGGCAGGACGCGGTCTGTACCTTCGGGAAGGCTATGACGTCGCGTATGCTGGAAGCCCTGGTGATGAGCATAGCAAGCCTGTCCAGACCGTATGCAAGGCCGCCGTGAGGAGGAGTGCCGTACTTGAAGGCGCCCATCAGGAAGCCGAAGCGCTCCCAGGCCTCTTCCTTGGTAAAGCCCAGCTTCTCAAACATCTTCTCTTGTACCTCGGGGGAGTGGATACGTATGGAGCCGCCGCCAATCTCGTTGCCGTTGAGCACGATATCGTATGCCTTGGCGCGAACCTTGCCCTGATCGGTATCCAGCAGCCCCAGATCCTCGTCCATAGGCGAGGTGAAGGGGTGGTGCATGGCGTAATACCTGCCGTCCTCCTCGCTCCATTCGAACTGGGGGAATTCTATTACCCACAGGAAGTTGAACTTGGTATCGTCCATGAGGCCTAGCCTGCGGCCCAGCTCAAGGCGCAGAGCGCCCAAAGCCTGATATACTACCGTATCCTTTGCGTCGGCAACGAAGAACAGTATGTCGCCGGTCTTGGCGTTAGCGCGCTCCAGTATGGCCTTTATCTGGTCCTCGGTGAGGAACTTTGCGAAGGAGCACTGAATTCCCTCGGACTTCATACTCAGCCACGCGAGGCCCTTTGCCCGGTAGGTCTTTACAAGATCGCCGAACGCATCTATCTGCTTGCGGGTAAAATGCTCCACGCCGCCCTCTACGTTGATGCAGCGCACGGAGCCGCCGCCCTTGACTGCGTCCGCAAATGCGCCGAAGCCGCAGTCCTTCACTATATCGCTTACGTTTACGAATTCAAGGCCAAAACGGGTATCGGGCTTGTCCGAGCCGTAACGGTCCATGGCTTCCTGCCAGGTTATGCGAGGCAGCGGAAGCTGGATATCCACATCAAGAGTTTCCTTCATCAGACGCTTGATGAAGCCCTCCTGAACGTTCATTACGTCGTCCTGCTCCACGAAGGACATCTCAAGGTCGATCTGCGTGAACTCGGGCTGACGGTCTGCGCGCAGGTCCTCGTCGCGGTAACAGCGGGCTATCTGCATATAGCGGTCAAAGCCGGAAAGCATGAGCAGCTGCTTGAATATCTGGGGGCTCTGGGGCAGAGCATAGAACTTGCCGGGCTGAACGCGGCTGGGTACCAGATAGTCGCGGGCGCCCTCAGGGGTGCTCTTGCAGAGGGTGGGCGTCTCTATCTCTATGAAACCCTGCTCTGCGAAGTACTCGTGAGCTACCTTGGTTATCTTACTGCGCATGAGCATGTTTGCCTGCATGCAGGGGCGGCGCAGATCCAGATAGCGATACTTAAGGCGGAGCTGCTCGGCGGCATTCACGTTATCGTCGATGTAGAAGGGAGGAGTCTCGGATACGCCCAATATCTTCAACTCCTTGGCAATAAGCTCCAGCTCGCCGGTCTTCATGTTTCTGTTTACCATCTTCTCATCGCGCCTTGCCAGTACGCCCTTTACGGCGATGACATACTCGCTGCGGATGGTTTCAGCCTTTTCAAACACTTCCTTAGGAAGCTCGCTCTCGTTAAAGGTCACCTGCATGGTGCCGGTGCGGTCGCGGAGGCCTATGAATATGAGGGAGCCCAGGTTCCGCCATGTTCCGGCCCAGCCCATGAGCACCATTTCCTTGCCTATCTCGTCCACAGTAGGCTCTGCGCAGTAGTGTGTGCGTTTCCAACCCTGAAGCAGTTCTGCCATTGTACTTTTCCTCTCTTATCTTAAAATTTGCTGTACTCTATTCCCAAGGGCGGCTATTGGAACATAGCCCTCGTCCCCTGTTTCCATATCCTTGAGCTTTACCTCGCCCCGTTCAAGCTCCTCGTCGCCTAAGATAGCCACGAATCTGGCGTCTATCTTGTTGGCGTACTTGAACTGTGCCTTGAAGCTCTTGCCTACATGGTCGAATTCGGTCTTTATGCCGCTGCCGCGGAGCTTTGCGGTAAGTGTGAAGCCCACCTTGCGGGCCTCCTCGCCCATCGCCGCCACATATACCTCAACGTTGCGTGGCTGTGGTATTTGCGCTCCCGAAAGCTCTGCTATGAGCAGCAGCCTTTCCATGCCCATGCCGAAGCCTATGCCGGGAAGCTTAGGTCCGCCAAGCTGCTCCAGAAGCCCGTCATAGCGGCCTCCGCCGCATACCGTTCCTGAATATCCCTCACTGTTTGCGATTATCTCGAACACGGTCTTTGTATAATAGTCCAGCCCGCGCACTATGAATGGATCCACCTTGTACTGTATGCCTACGCTGTCAAGGCAGCCCTTCAGCTCTTCAAAGTGCGCCCTGCACTCGTCGCAGAGACAGTCCAGAATGGTAGGTGCGCCCTCGCATATCTTTTTGCACTTTTCCTCCTTGCAGTCCAATATGCGAAGAGGGTTCTTCTCGAAGCGGCTCTTGCAGGTTTCGCAGAGGCCGTCGTAATTGCTCCTCAGGTATTCCTTTAGCAGCTCGTTGTATTTCGGCCTGCAATTAGGGCAGCCTATGCTGTTTATGTTTACGGAAAGGCCCTTCACACCTATTTTATCGAGAACGGTCATGGCAAGCTCGATGCATTCGGCATCTATGCTTGCCCTGGGCGCGCCGTAGACCTCCACGCCAAACTGATGATGCTCGCGCAATCTTCCCGCCTGAGGCTTATCATAGCGAAACACAGGACAGTAGAGATAATACATCTTGGTAGGCTGGGGGTCGTTGAAGAGGTTGTTTTCTATGAACATGCGGGCCGCGCCGGCAGTACCCTCGGGCTTGAGGGTTATGGACCTGCCGCCCTTGTCATCAAAGGTGTACATTTCCTTCTGCACTATATCCGTGGTATCGCCCACTCCCCGAAGGAACAGCTCGGTATGCTCAATGACGGGGGTGCGTATCTCGCTGAACCCGAAGTTGTCGCAGGTCTCCCTTGCGATCTTCTCAATATACTGCCACTTATAGCTTTCTCTCGGCGTAACGTCCTTAGTGCCCTTCGGCGCCTGAATTGCCATGATTTCTCCTCGCATTCTATTTTAATAATAAAAAGGTCTCCCGCCCGGCAAAGGGACGGGAGACCCGCGGTACCACCCTAATTGGGCTAATAAAAGCCCCGGCTCAAGGCCATTAACGCAGGCCATACGGACGGGCTTTTTACCCGCCGGCTCACGGGCGTCTCCGGCGATAGTCTCCGCGGGGCTTTCAGCCAGGGCCCACGCTCTCTAAAGAAGGCTTAATTTCGCCGCTCTTCCGGTCAGTGCCAATATTCCTGCTAATTATATAATCGCAGGCTAAAAATGTCAAGAAAGTATGCTACTTTGAATACAGCTCCCGCTTCTCGCCGTCAACGGTATGTACCTTTGCTATGTAAGTGCTCACGTCCTTGGGGTTGGGTATGCGCTCCACCCGGCATTCCCCATCGAATATGCGCTTGGTCATGGCCCCCGCGCCATGCGCCATTATGGAGGTCGTCTCCTCCATCATGTCGATGTTGTACATGCACACCTTATCAGGCTTTGCATAGCCCACGTTCTCCAGGTTGCCGCTCATGTACTTCTGGCGGTACATATAATATGGCGCCATGCTCATGCTCCGGGCGTACTCCATGCCAAGCTGCACCATCTTTTCGACGGTATCACCGTCCGGCAGCTCATAGCTGCCAAGGCTCTGCTTCAATCGCGACGAGCGCTTTATGGCCAGCGTATGCACAGTAAGGTTATCCGGCTCGAGCTTCCTGATCTCGGATAAAGTATGCTCCATATCAGCCATATCCTCTCCGGGCAGGCCGGCTATAACGTCCATATTTATGCTGTTAAAGCCCACTGCGCGGGCCATATCCAAACAGTCCGCTATATCCTTTGGGGTGTGGCTCCTTCCCACCAGTTCCAGCGTCCTCTGGCACATGGTCTGTGGATTTATGGATATCCTTCCCGCTCCCATGGATTTTATTATCTCAAGCTTTTCTCTGGTTATCGTATCCGGCCTGCCCGCCTCCACGGTGAATTCCCGGCCGTAGCCACCGTACTGCCCGAGCGCATAGCTCAGCACATCCTCAAGCTCGCTCTCTGTAAGCACCGTAGGAGTGCCGCCGCCCATATACATGCTTCTTATCTTAAATCCGCAGTCTCGGGCTATTTCCGCGCCGAGGCGTATATCCTCCTTCAGCGCGGCTATGTAGGCCGCCATGTCCGTCTTGTCGGTGCGGACGCCGGAGGCGAAGGAGCAATAAAGGCACCGCGTCCGGCAGAAGGGTATGCCTATATACACGTCCACGTCCCTGTCGGCAACGTCCATGAACGGCCGCTGTATATCCACTATCTCCTTTGCCAGGGCGAGCTTTTCCGGGGTCACGTCGAACTCCTCCGCCATAAAGCGCAGGGCCTCCTTTTCGCCTTTTTCGGCTATAAGCTCGCGGAGCAGCCGCGTGGGGCGTATTCCCGTAAGGCTGCCCCATGGGAGCCTCGCGTCCTTATATACCTTGCCCAGCGCGCGGAACACGACTATCTTCATGCAGCGCTTGCGATAACGCTTCCTGTTCAGCTCGCCGCCGCCCACGTTCGGATGAAGATAGACGTACTCTGCCCGCGCCCCATCCATATCGGCAGTGCAGACAGCGCGCCACGTATCGCCGCTTTCCTCCATCACGGCCGAAATAAAGGGGGCAGTCTCGCCGTTCTCGGCGGGAACCACCTCCTCCATGGGCAGATAAAGCCTTATTACCTCGCCCAGATCGTTCAAAAGCTCCGGGTGGTCAGTATGTACCCTTACCATTTTATCTCCTGATCTATCTTACATATGGGTTTGCGGCCCGCTCCTCATCCAGCGTGGTGGCGGGGCCGTGGCCCGGATAGGCGATATAGTTGCCTTCCAGAGTGAAGAGCTTATTCTTTATGGAGCTTACTATATCCTCATAGCTTCCGTAGCTGAAGTCCGTCCTGCCTATGCTCCGGCGGAAAAGGGTATCCCCCACAAACACGCATTTCTTTTCCTCCAGCACATAGCTGACGCCGCCCACGGTGTGGCCGGGGGTGAACAGAACGTTGAACTCCAGGCCCGCCTCCCTTACCGTATCGCCGTCCTTGAGCTTTACGTCGGCATAGAAGGGCTCGATCTTCCTGAAGGTGAGGTTTATGTCCTTATCCCTGAGTCCCGCTTCGTCCAGCTCGCCTATGTACACCTTTATGCCCTGCTTTTGCAGCTCCGGCACGCCCAGCATATGGTCAAAATGGCAGTGGGTGAGCAGTATGGCGTTACACCCAAGGCCGTTTTTCTCAAGGTATGTATTTACCTTTCCCGCGTCCGCCGGATCGATTATAACGCACTCGTCGCTGTTATTAAGCCGCACAAAGTAAGTGTTTACACAGTACGGGCCGGTTTCTATGCTGCTGACTGTTATATCTCTGTTCATGCTGTTTTCCTCGCTTAAAATGTCCTTCTGCTGTCCAGAAGTATAGTCACCGGGCCGTCGTTTATGAGGCTCACCTGCATATCTGCTCCGAACTCGCCGCACTGTACAGGCACGGTTTCCCTCAGCTTGGCTATTGCCGCCTCATACATGGGTATGGCCTTTTCCGGCCTCGCCGCCTTTATGAAGCTGGGGCGCCTGCCCTTGCGGGCATCGCCGAAAAGGGTGAACTGGGATATGAGCAGTATCTCTCCGCCTATGTCCGTTATGCTCAGGTTCATCTTACCCTCGCTGTCCTCAAACACCCTTAGGCCAGTGAGCTTTTCGCATATGTAGTCGAGATCGGCCTGCTCGTCGATATCTTCGACCCCGAGCAGCACCATAAAGCCTCTGCCTATGCTGCCCTTAACATTGCCCCCTATGCTTACCGATGCCTCGGATACTCTCTGCACTACTGCCCGCATATGTTTTCTCCTTAAAAATATTACTGGTTTACCCGGTATACCTCCTTGACGGAGCGCACCTTACGCATGCTCTTGATTATGTTGTTGAGCTGCTCCGTGCTGGATACGTCGAAGGAAAGCTGTATCTGTATTATGTTTTGGTTGGCCTTGTCAACCTTTGCGGTCATGGCGGTTATGCTTATGTTCATGCCTGCAAGGACCTGGGATACGTCCATGAGAAGGCCGGTGCGTTCATCAGCTACTACCTGTATGGTAGCGGTATAGCTGCTCTTGGCGTTGTTTGCCCATTCCGCCCTTACTACCCTTTCGGGATCCATAAGCAGATCCCCTATATTCGGGCAGTCCTTTCTGTGAATGGACACGCCCCTGCCGCGTGTGACATAGCCTATTATATCGTCTCCGGGAAGCGGCGTACAGCAGCGGGCAAAGCGCACCACCATTCCGGTGTCGCCCTCCACTATCACGCCCTTGCCGTTGCCGCGGTTCTCAGGCCTGCTCTGCTGCTCCTCCTCAAGCCGCTCCAGGCGCTCTGCGGCAGCCGCCGCCTTAGCCTCCTTTTTTGCCTGCTCAAGAAGCTTGTTTGTCACCTGCCCGGTGGTTATGCCGCCGTAGCCTATTGAGGCATATACATCGTCCAGATCGGACATATTGAACTTTTTTAATATGTCCTCAAAGTATTCCTTCTTGCCGGTAAAGTCGCTTAGCTGCGCGCCCTGGCGCTTCAGCGCCTCGGAGAGCATATCCTTGCCCCGCTGTATGTTCTCCTCCCGGTTGGCTTTCTTAAACCACGTGCGTATTTTTGCCTTGGCCTGCTGTGTCTTGGCGATCTTCAGCCAGTCGTAGCTGGGCGCGGCGTTCGGCGAGGTTATTATCTCCACCACGTCGTTGTTTTTCAGCTTGTAGTCAAGGCGCACCAGCGCGCCGTTTACCTTCGCGTGCTGAACATGATTGCCAACGTTGGAGTGTATCCTGTATGCGAAGTCTATCGGCGTAGAGCCCGTAACGAGGTCTATTATCTTGCCCTGAGGGGTAAGCACATAGACGTAATCGCCAAAGAAATCCTTGCGTATGTTCTCTATAAATTCCCTCGTGGTGTTGGAATCCGCCTCCAGGGACAGGGCTTCTCTCAGCCACGCAAGCTTGCTGTCCAGATCGTCAGGGTTGCTTCTGCCTTCCTTATACATCCAGTGCGCCGCTATGCCGTATTCAGCAGCCTTGTGCATTTCCGGCGTCCTTATCTGCACCTCAAATGGCATACCCATGCCGTCGTTTGAGAACAGCGTCGTGTGCAGCGAGCGGTACATATTGGTCTTGGGCATGGCGATATAATCCTTAAAGCGTCCCGGCATGGGCTTCCAAAGGGAATGGATTATGCCGAGTGTGGCGTAGCAGTCGTTTACCGTGTTGACTATCACCCGTATGGCTATAAGGTCGTATATCTCGTCTATGGTCTTCTGCTGGCGGACGGTCTTTTTGTATATGCTGTAAAAGTGCTTGGGGCGGCCGGAAAGCGTAGCCTCTATTCCCGCCTCCTTCAGCGCCTTTTCTATCTCCTCCATGGCCTTATTGAGGGTGCGCATGCGCTCCTCCTGATAGGGTATCATGGCTTGCTCCAGCTTCTTGTACTCCTCCGGCCAGAGATACTTCATGCAGAGATCCTCCAGCTCGCACTTCATGGCGCCCATGCCGAAGCGATGCGCAAGAGGAGCATAGATATCCAGCGTCTCGCGGGCCTTGCGTATCTGCTTTTCCTCGCTGCAATACTGGAGGGTACGCATGTTGTGCAGTCGGTCATTGAGCTTGATTATGACCACCCGGATATCGTTCGCTATGGCGAGGAACATCTTGCGGAAGCTCTCCGCCTGTATGTCCTCGCGGCTTATCATCTCGTTCTTCCCGGTTTTGGTAAGCTTTGTTACGCCGTCCACCATGCCGGCGATATCCTGTCCAAACATGGACGCGAGCTTTTCGTAGGTTATATCCTTGCCGTCCTCTATAACGTCATGCATGAGACCCGCCAGTATGGTATGGCTGTCCATACCCATATTGGCAAGCATTATGGCCACGCTTTCCGGATGGGTATAATAGGGCTCTCCGGAATGGCGGGTCTGATGGGCATGGACCCCCTTGGTAAACTCAATAGCCCGGTCCAGCGTCTGCATTTCCTCCGGCGTGAATGTCTTTGAACAGATTTCCCTGAGCTTTTCCATATTGCCCCTCCTTTCGGCCTCACTTCCCTGACGATTGAAATAATAACAGAAATCAACGGCCTGCACCGTTGATTTCATAAAGTGCTGTTAAATTAGTATACTATTGCGGAGTACACATCGTAACCCTTCAGGTTATCTCTGCCTCCGCACTCGGAGGCAAGCTCGATAGCAAAGCGCGCGCCTACCACCTCTCCGCCCATTTCCTCGACGAGCTTGGCGGTGGCAAGGCAGGTGCCGCCGGTGGCCAGCAGATCGTCCACCACTACTACCTTTTGCCCGGGCTTTATGGCGCCCACATGTATCTCAAGTGAATCGGTGCCGTACTCGAGTGCGTACTCATAGCGCAGCGACTCGCAGGGAAGCTTGCCGGGCTTTCTTGCCAGCACCAATCCGGCGTTCAGGGCGTAAGCCAGTGCAGAGCCTACTACGAAGCCCCTTGCCTCCGGGCCTACTACCAGATCTACCTGTTTGCCCTCAAGGCTCTTTGCCAGTTCATCTATGAGCTGCCTGAATGCCTCCGGGTCCTGGAACAGAGTAGTAACATCCCGGAAAAGTATGCCGGGCTTGGGAAAATCAGGGATAGAGCGCACAGCAGTCTTAAGATCCATGTTTATTTTTCCTCCAGTCATTGCGTATGGCAGATGTTTTGTTTGTTATTGTTCCCGAGACCTGAGTCTTTGGGCAGCGGCATATGTTGGGCTTTCCATCAGATCCCGCTGGGGCGGATCCTTTATGAGTCGTATGCCTTCGTTTGCATCGATGAAATCCAGCTCCTCCATAACCCGTTCACCCAGCCTCGCCATTCGGACAGGCGTCTTTGTTACGGCGGCGAGGTAATCTATAAGCTCCTCACGGTTGAAAAACCGTCTTTCCGATGAGCGCAGCGCCCTGTAATATGCCGCTATATCCCGTCTCTCCAGCGCAAGAGATGCAAAGCAGCCTATAGGGTATGCCCTGCCCGGTATTATCTCAGCATGCGGCGTAAGGGCTCCAAGCCTTTCGGCAAAGCCAGCGTCAATGCTGTCATACATCAAAACGCTGCTGAAGCGGGACATATCCAGCGAGTCTATCACCGGGCCGAAAACAGCCGTATGATAGCCACAGGGGAAGGCTCTGTTGCGGCCGAAAACCATATCCAGCCTTCTGAAAAGCCCTTTATCCGCCAGCTCCTTCATAAGGTCAACTGCGCCCTTTTCGGTGAAGCAGAGTATCATTGTCCCCGCCATGGAGTCTGTCAGCAGCTTTTCAAGGCCGCGGGCCTTTTTTTCGCCCGTATCAATGCCACAACCTGTATTATACAATATATTCTCGGAGAATGCATCAATAAATTTTTCTCCTCTGTCCTTCATAAAGGCTTCGGGATCCTCTATGGGTGCTGGGCGCATATCACAAACGCGGAGCTGCACCGAGCGCATGCCGTTCCACTTGTTTATTATCGGCGTGTATATGGCGTCGCAGCGGCCCATATCCGCCAGCTCCTGGAACTGATGCCCCTTTGAAAAGGCCACAAGATCTACGTACCTGTCGTCTTTTACGGCGGTAGCCTTTATATGATTGCCGCTGCTGCCTATGCGCCTGAGTCCCCGCAGCAGCATGCCGTCCGTCCTGAATAACGGCTCCGGATTGCCCTCCCCAAGCGGGGCCAGCAGCTCCAGCTCCTCCACCATGGGAAGCGTAAGCTCGGAAAGCTCTATTTCCGCCTCATAGCTTCTCCTGGGTATAAACAGTTCCTGATCCACGGTGCTCCTGAAGGTCCCGTCCAGTGCCTGACGGAATTCTTCAAAATCTTTCTCCTGCATGGTAACGCCAGCTGCATACGCGTGGCCGCCAAAGCGGGTAAAAAATCTGTTGTTGGCGTTGAGGGCCTGATACAGGTCAACTCCCGGCACAGACCTGGCGGAACCCGTCAGCACTCCGTCTTTTTCGGAAAAGAGCAGCGTTGGTCGGTAATACCTTTCGGCTATCCTTGCTGCGGCAATACCTATGACGCCGGGGTTCCAGTCCGGGGATTTGAGCACTATGGAGCGGCCTTTTGTAAGATCCAGCTGTTCCACCATCTCCGCTGCGGAAGCTATTATGTCCCCCTCCTCCGTCTGACGGCGGCGGTTCAGCTCGTCCAGAAGCTCGGCTGCCTGCTGAGCCTTTTGGGTATCATGGGTGCAGAGCAGTTCCACGCATATACCGGCGTCCTCCATTCTGCCCGCGGCGTTGAGCCTCGGCCCGAAGCCGAAGGAGAGGTCCCGGGATACGAATGCATCGCTCTTGTCGTTCACTACGCGGCCCAGCGCCTTTATGCCAGGGGAGCAATCGCCCTTATTTATCATATCCAGCGCCACGGCAACTATGGCCCGGTTTTCGCCCAGCAGCGGCACTACGTCAGCCATCGTGGCTATGCCTGCCTGAGGGAGGTAGCGTTTGGCGGCTTCCCGGCCTATAAGGCCTTCCGCAAGCTTCCACGCTATGCCCGCGCCGCATATGTCGCCGTTAGGGTATTTATCGTCCTCCCGGGTATGGCACACCACGGCGCAGCAGTCCGGTATTCTGCCGTCACAGCGGTGATGATCCGTCACCACCACGTCCATTCCCAGCTCCCGGCATCTGTCTATCTCGCCGTATGCCTTTACGCCGTTATCCACGGTAACTATGAGCTGTACGCCCATTTTGTGCAGCCGCTCCACGGCCGGAATGTTAAGGCCGTAGCCCTCGTCGTGCCGCGATGGTATATCGTATATCACATCTGCACCCATACTCTTGAGGCAGTCGTAAAGTATGGAGGTGGCGCATACGCCGTCCGCGTCGTAGTCGCCGTACACGCATATCTTTTCGCCAGCTACAGCCCCCTTTATGCGCTCCAGCGCCTTATCCATGTCCTTCATGAGAAGAGGATCCAGAAACTGCCCCTCCCCCGGGTGCAGGAAAAGCTCCATCGCCTCCCTGTCACGCGCCCCGCGGGCGTACAAAAGCGAAGCAAGCCGCGGAGATATCCCCTCGGCCTTGGGTATATCGTTATTTATTTGTGATAACTCATAAATCAGCATACCGTAATTTTACACCCCGCGTAGCGCATTTGGCAAGGCGCAGGAAATCGGTATGCCTTGAGATTCGGACGGCTATTTCAGCATTTGCAGTACCATTACGCTGATTAGACCGCTTACTGCCCCAATAGCTATATCAGAGAGCAGCGCTATGCTCACGTACAGCGTGCCCGCAACGGCGGAAAACACTATGAACGCCAGTACAGCGTAAAGCGTACCCGCCAGCGCCCCATACAGCCACAGCCGCTTTTTGCACCGGCGGACCGCTATAAGCCCTGCCGCCGCCGCGCATATCACCTTTATGACCGTGGTAAAAAGGCCCATTGTGGATACCTGCAAAAGTTCCTCTTTGAGTGCGACGGCATACAGTACCACCAGCACAAAGCTTATTATGACGCCGAGCAAAGCGCTCTTTCCCACCTCCAGCGCCATATTGGCCTGCTTTTGCGTCGCCCTTGCCGTTCGCATGCACATATACCCCCTATCAAGTATACAGATATATATGCGAAGGCACAAAAAAATATGCCCGGTAAAAAACCGGGCATATTGTAGCTTTTTAGCTTGTTTTAGTTTGCCTGATCCTCTATGGTGTTCTCTACGGGAGAATCCTCTACGGAGGCTATGGCGCCGCGAATGAATACCAGACGTACCTTGTCGGGACCAACGGAGATAGTCACAACGTCGTCCTTTATGGCGGTGATCGTGCCGTAGATGCCGCCGATCGTACGTACACGATCGCCGGGCTTGAGATTAGCCAGCATGTCCTTTATCTTCTTTTCCCTCTTGCGCTGGGGGATTATCATGACTGCGAAAAGCGCAATCATGAGAATGATCAGCATACCGCCGTTGCTCATAAAGCCTTGAATGCCACTTACTACCTGAGTATCCATTATTTACCTTCCTTATCTTTATTGCGGCAAGGCCGCCAATTTTTGCTCTCCAACCATTTTATATAAAATGGTTTCCTGCGTCAAGGTATTTATTCTCCGTTGGGCAAATTGTCACAATTGCCCAGGGGTTTTATATTTCATTCTGCCGCTTTGCCGCCCTGTATTTTTTGATAAACGCTGAAGGGTGATAAGAAAGCTTCGCTTTGCGCAGCCCCTCCAGGCCCATGTCCTCCTCACGGTTTATATACTTCACGTCGTTCAGAAGATTGGCCGCCATCTGCTGGTTTATCAACGGATACAGGCCCGGCACTTCCGCCTCAGCCTTTTCAAAGTAAGTCACCGCCATATCCTTCCACGGCTTATCCGCCACGGAAAAGGCCTTTATTTCGCCGTTTATCCTTATTCCGCCGCAGAGAAGGTCCAGCTCCATCATGTTGGAAAGGGCGGTGCGTATGGCATCCAGTTCCCATTCTATGGATAGAGAGTCGTTCTCGTCCTTATTGGAGGCCCACTGCTCGTACAGGTCTATGCACTCCTCAATATTCTCCGGCCCCAGCGTCACAAACTCAAAGCTTTCGCTCTGCTCTAAGCGGTTTATGAAATTGCGCTTCGCGTGGTATTTCTTGCCGGGCAGGTCTCTGAGATCCTCCATATCATAGACGTAATCGAAGTTGTCCCTGTCCTCCTCAAGCTCGAAGCCCGCCATTCGGAACTGCTCCGCATACTGCTCTGCTATGCCAACGAACAGGGGCTTTACTCCATTATTCACCATATACTGCTCCGCCCTGACTATGGCCCTGCCATAATCCGCCGGGTCAAGGCATACCGGCGCCATCATATACATTGGCGCGCCGGGAAAGCTGCAGCGGCTGTACATCACACCGTTCTCAAAGGCTATTGTTATTTTTCCTCTTGCACCCCACACCATGTAGCTTGTGAAGGTGAATTCAGAGCTGAAGAGCCCGGCGCTTTTGGTGTACCTCTCCACCTCCCGCCGCATATCCACGGTCACTTCCCTGAATTCGAGTGTTTCTTGTTTAATGCTCATATTTTCCATATTCTCATATTACTCTACCGGCACGATAAGTTTCAACCTTTAATTTTTATTTTGCCCATTACAAAAGCCCCGAAAAAAATCGGGGCCTGCTTTTTTCTTTTGCCGTGGTCAGCGCATTATCTGATATGTGGCGTCTACCGTGGCCGTCACCTTTATGGTGGGCATTACGGTCTGCGCTTCGGTCAACGCGTCCTCCGCGGGCTCCGCCGCAGCCTGCGCCTTTAGGGTCCTATTGGTATCGTCGTATACCACCGCGCTGTCTGCGCCGCCGTTTTCATCTATGGAGATGGGCAGGTTTGTCAGGCGCACTCCCGCACCGGCCGCTATTGCCCTGGCCTTTGCGCCCGCCGACTCCACCGCCATGCCGAGGGCCTGAAGGTATGCCTCGGAATCGTCCTCGATGGAGTATTCGGGGCCGGATACGTCGCTCGCGCCGGCGGCGACGGCCTCGCTTATAAGGCTCCCCAGCACGTCCATGTCCCTGACCTTGACGTTCACGGTGTGGTATACCTCATAGCCCACCACCTTGGAGGTATTCTTGCTGTAATCCCTGACCTCGTTTATGTTGAGATAGCCGGTCTCGATATCCTCCTCCGCTATGCCCCTGGCCTTTATTACTTCAAGCACTGCCTCCATCAGCTTCGCGTTCTGCTGCTGCGCATCGGATACGTCCTTTTCCTGGGCCCTTACGGTAAAGCCCACCTCGGCAATATCCGGCTTTATACTTACGGTGCCGGTGCCGCTCACCCTTACGGTGCTTCTGGTGTCATAATATCCGTCGGTATTCTGAGTCGATGCCACTATATTCTTTTGCTCCTCTATCTGGTCCTGGCTCTTGCAAGCAGCGGCCGAAAGGGCCAACATTGCTATGCAGAGCGCTATTGCCGCTATCCTTGCCTTCTTATTCATTTTCATTGTCACTTTTACCGTTACTCCTTTTTCTCGGTATTTTCTTTCTTATTGGCGCTGAGCTTTTCCATGCGTTCCCGCCGCTCCTGCGCCTTTGCCTCGCGCTTTACGGCATTCCTGGCTTTCCCCTTCTTTATGAGCTTCACTACGAGCACAACTATCGCGGCCAGCACCGCGATCACCAGTATCGCGGGTATTGCGCATACTATGGCTACCAGTGCGTTCTCGAGGAATACGCCTACCGCCACGAAGCTCTCCGAAAGCCCCGCGGACATACGCTCGCCCATGCCTTCCTTTGCGGCAGGGCCTTTGGTGAGGCGGTTCTCGTTGATAGTCACATAGACCGTGGTATAGTCCACCAGGTCGTCATAGCGGCGGAGCTGCGTCGTGTACTGCTCTATCTCGAGCGTCGTCTCGGATATGGCCTTTTCCAGCTCTACCAGATCCTCCATATTGCCGGTGGTCTTCATTATTTCCTTGAGCCTGTCAAGCTGATCCCGAAGCACGCCCAGGCGGGTCTCGGTATCAAAGTAGTTGAGGGTTATATCCTCGGTATCGCAGTTGCTGTAGGTTATCTCTCCGGTGCCCTGGGTAAAGTCCACGAATTCCTTGACCTTGGCGGTAGGAATGCGGAACGTCAGGTTGGCGGTGCGGCCATAGTCGGAGTACGTCTCGGGCTTTGTGCCGCTCACGCTGGAGGACTGCACATAGCCGCCGAGCTGCGCCGCCTTGTCCTGAAGCTGCTTGAAGTGGTTATCGAACTCGTCGGTCCGCATCTCAAAGGTATAGGTGGTGATTATCTTGTGATTGCCGTAGTTTGGGTCGGAAGCGCCCGCGTCATAGCCGCCTGCGGCAGCTTGGTAATCTGAGTCTGTTTGGGGGGCTACAATGGGCGACGCCGCCTCCGGCTCCGCCATCATGGGAGCTTCTTCCTCCCAGGCATAGTCATTCGCACTGCTCGCCTGCTTCGTATTCATAAATGAGGGCGAGCCGGCGCAGCCCGCGAGCAGCATAAGTACGAGCAGCGCACATACTGTTATCCTTAACCTTTTCATCATGATAAATACCTCCGTTGTAAGCTTATGTGGGGATTGATGCCGGTTCCGATTCTCTTATGCCTATAAGACGTACAGGCAGGCGGAATGGTTGCGCTTTTTTGAACATTTTTCTAAAATAATTATATCAGGCGCTGCCGCCGCACTCAAGCGCTCCTTCGCTCCCGCACACCTATTATGACGCCGCATATTATGAGCAGCGCGCCTATTACGCTCATGAGCGTTATGGGCTCATGCAGGAACAGTGCGCCCGTTATAAGCGTTACAAACGGGTTTACATAAATATAGGTGTTCACCTTCACTATGCCGAGCCTACGGGTCGCCATGTTCCATGTGGTGTAGCTTATCCCGCTGCCGAGTATGCCGAGGAACGCTATGCAGAAGAGCTTTTGCGGGTCCGCAAGCTCATACAGCGGCATATTCAGCTCCCCCGTAAAGCATGCAAGCGGCAGAGTGGTCAGTATTGCGAAAAAGGTCATTCGACGCATAAGAAAAAAGCTCGAAAACCTGTGTACATAGCGCGTCATCATCACGGAGTACAGCGCCCAGAATATCGCGGCGGCTATGGACAGCATATCACCCAGCGGATTGAATTTCAGCACCACTGTCCCGTTGAACACCACCAGCGCCACGCCCGCAAGGGCGATGAGCGAACCGTACACCGTATTCCTCCTGAGCCTGTTCCCTTTTGTAAAGAAATGCGCCAGCACGGCAGTCCATATGGGCGCCGAGGCTACAAGTATGCTCACATTCGATGCGAGGGTATACCTGAGGGCATTGTTTTCGCACAGGAAATACGCCGTATCCGCAAAAAGCGACATGAAAAACATACCGAGGTTATCCACGGCCATAGTCTTTTCCGTCTTTGGATACATACACCACAGCACGGCATATGCCACTAAAAAGCGCATCAGCATTATCTGCAATGGCGTAAATACGCTGAGCAGCGTTTTACTGAATATAAAGGTGCTGCCCCATACGCATATGGTGGCAAGCGCTATAAGGTGGCCGCTCAGCCCTTCCGTCCCCTTTTTGCCGCATTCCATGGGCATTTCTCCTTGTCGGTTGGTAAAACCCGCTGTTTTTGCAGTATTATATCACAGCCCTTATTATTTCGCTTTACTTTTCGCGAAAAAAACAGTAGAGTAGTATTTGGTGGTAGTTCGGCATAGCTGACTTACGAAAATATTTCCGCATGTTCCGGCACTTTTTTCCGGGCCGAAAGCCACTGTTTTTACGCGTTAATAAACCTTTTTAGGGAGGATATTTATAAAGTGGGTATTTTCTCTGTAATTTCACTTCTGGGCGGACTTTCCATATTCTTATATGGAATGGACATTATGGGGGACGGCCTGAAAAGCAGCTCCAGCAAAGCCCTCAAAAGCATGCTGGAAAAGGTCACCCACAGCGCGGTGCTGGGTATGCTCACGGGCACCCTCGTAACCAGCGTCATACAAAGCTCCACCGCCACAATAGTGCTTACCGTGGGCCTTTTGAGCGCCGGGATACTCAACCTTCGCCAATCCATAAGCATAGTCATAGGCGCGAACATCGGCACCACCGTCACGGCGCAGATAATCCGCCTTATGGATATAAACTCAAGCGGCGCGGCATTCCTCGAGATATTCAAGCCCTCCACGCTGGCTCCGCTCGCCGTGCTTTGCGGCATAATATTCCTCAAGTTCGTAAAAAAGCAGAAAACCAAGGGCCTCGGCATGATGCTCATGGGCTTCGGCATTCTGTTCACCGGCCTTATGGGCATGACTGAGGCGGTAGCGCCCCTGTCCGAATCCCAGGCATTTACGGATGTTTTGCAGAAATTCTCCGATGTGCCGATACTTGGCATACTTACCGGTCTTATAACCACCTTTATCGTGCAGAGCTCTTCCGCCGTGATAGGTATGGTTCAAGCGCTTTCATCTACCGGTGCTTTCACCTTCCAGACCGTGTATCCCCTTATAATAGGCATCAACCTTGGCACCTGCATAACTACCGCCATTGTCTGCTCCATAGGAACAGACAAGGACGCCAAGCGCACCGGCATTGCACACATATTATTCAACTGCATCGGCACGGTGCTGTTTATGGCGGCAATACCCCTGCTGCACCACGCCGGGGCGCTGAACTTCATATGGGGCAAGCCCATGAACAGCGGCGGAATAGCAAACTTTACTACCATTTTCAATCTGGTGACAGCGCTGGCGCTGCTTCCCTTCACAAACCAGCTTGTAAAGCTGACTACCCTCATCGTAAAGGACTCCCCGGACGATACGGATGATTTCTATCCCGAAATGCGCACCCTGGACGAGAAGCTGTTCATATCCCCCGCCCTTGCCCTTCATCAGGTGAATATAGCTGAAGCCAGCATGGGCAGGCTCGCCCGCAAAAACTTCAACCGAAGCATAGATCAGCTGGTCTCCTACGACCCTGAGCGCAGCGCAAAAATATCCTCCGCGGAGGACAGGCTGGATGGCTTTACCGACGCCGCTGAGAATTACCTCATAAAGCTTTCCAACCATATCGACAGCACGGAGGACAACAACGAGCTGAATCTGCTGCTTCAGGCCGTTACCGACTTTGAGCGCATAGGCGATTACGCGACGAACATAGACGACCTCAGCGCACGCCTCGTAGCGGACGGACATGCTTTCTCGGAGACCGCAAAGAGGGAGCTTGAGATACTCTCCTCCGCACTTACCGAAATAATCGACCTCACCGTGGAAGCCTTCGCCAACGGCGATGAAGCTATGGCAAGGCGCATAGAACCTCTTGAAGAAGTAATCGATGAGATGGTGGCCACTCTCAAGGACAGGCATATCGCCCGCCTCAAAAACGGATCCTGCACCATAGGCGCAGGCCTGGTGTTCATAGAGGTGCTCACCCACATGGGCCGCGCCGCCGACCAGTGCTCCAGCATAGCGGTGTTCCTGCTGGGCCGCCACAACGAGGAGATACTGAGCAACCATCACGCCTACCTGCACGAGCTGCACAAGGGCAACGACGCCTACTACGCCTCCGAATTCGAGGCGAGGCGCAGGGAGTTCCTCGACCCCATCGAGGCATTGTAAGCAGCAGCCTCAAAAGCGCACAAATATAAAAGGATATGTGGCTTTGTGCCACATATCCTTTTTAAGTCCACAAGCTATATTCTTTTCAGCAGGGCCGGAAGCTCGGATAAGAACCTTATCTCATAATCCGGGCGCACGCCCTCCTCGTCCGGCATATCGTCGCGGTTGAACCATATGGTGGTTATTCCGGCGTTTTTGCCGCCCTGCATATCGGCCGAAAGGCTGTCGCCCAGTATGGCGGTATGCGTTTTGCAAAAATCCGGTATCCTTTCAAAGCACCTTTGGAAGTACTCCGGCTCGGGCTTGCGGCCGCCTATTTCCTCGGAAATAAACATGCCGTCAAAGTATTTTTCTATTCCGGCGCTGTCTATTCGGCTGTGCTGCACCTTTGCTATTCCGTTTGAGGCAAGATACAGCCTGTATTTACCGTAAAGCTCCTCAAGCATGTCCTCGGCCCCCTCTACGAAATAGTGGCCTATCGCCAGCAGCCCCTCGTATACCTCGGCGGTCTTTTCGGGGGATACGGTTATTCCGAACTCGTCAAAGAGCTGCCTGAAGCGGCTGACCTTCACCTCCGCCATAGTGATCTGCCCCTTTTCAAGGCGCTTCCAGTGGGCTAGGTTTATCACGCTGTAGCGGCTGAGAAGCTCTTCCGTAGGCTCAATGCCCATGGTCCTGAGGGCGCCCGCAAGCGCAGGGCCCTCGGCCTTGTTAAAATCCAATATGGTGTTGTCCAGATCGATAAGAAGCGTATCTATCATATACGTCTTACTTGCTCATCGCCCTTTCGGCTGCGGCTACTACGTTTTCTACCGTGAAGCCGAACTCCTTAAAGAGTATGCCCGCAGGCGCGGAGGCGCCAAAGTGGTCTATGGTGACGGCCTCGCCGTCCAGCCCGATATATTTGTACCAGCTCATGGCACAGCCCGCTTCTATAGCCACTCTCGCCCTTACCGAGCCGGGCAGCACGCTCTCCTTATACTCCGCGCTCTGCCTGTCGAATATATCAGTGCAGGGCATTGATACCACGCGAACCTTTTTGCCCTTGGCCTCAAGCTCGTCTGCCGCCTTCATGGCTAGCTCCACCTCGGAGCCGCTGGCCATGAGTATCACGTCGGGCTTTTCGCTGCCGCGCAGCACATAGCCGCCCAGCATGGCTTTCTTCACGTCCGTCTCCTCAAGCTGGGGCAGGTTCTGGCGGGTAAGCGCCAGCGCGGTGGGCAGTGTGCCGGAGAGTGCCGCGATGTACGCCGCGGCGGTTTCCTTCTTGTCCGCGGGGCGGAACAGGTTGGTATCGGGTATAGCCCTTATGGAGGCAAGGTGCTCAATAGGCTGATGGGTAGGGCCGTCCTCGCCTACGCCTATGCTGTCGTGGGTAAGTATGTACAGCACAGGCAGCTTCATGAGGGCCGCCATGCGCATTGCGGGCTTGAGGTAGTCCGAGAACACCATAAAGGTGGCGCAGTAGGGGCGCAGCCCGCCATAGAGCATCATGCCGTTGCAGGCCGCCGCCATGGCAAATTCGCGTATGCCGAAGTGTACGTTCGAGCCGTCCCTGTCGTTCTTGGAATAATAGGGCTTGCCCTTTAGCTCGCTCTTGTTCGAGGGGGCCAGATCGGCGCTGCCGCCAAAGAGGTTGGGCATGTATTCCGCCGCAAGGTTGAGTATATCGCCGCTGGTGGCGCGGGTGGCCATGGGCTTTTCGGCGGCGGTCAGTCTGGGATCGTTGAGCAGCTCCTCTGGCAGCTTACTGTCGTGCCACCTCACCCATTCGGCATACAGCTCGGGGTATGCGGCCTTGTAGCCCTCGAACATCCTGTTGTACTCTTCCTCGGCCTTTGCGTAGCCCCGGCCCAGCTCATCAAAGTGCGCATACACCTCGCCGGGTACCTCAAAGGGCGCGTAGTCCCAATGATAAAACTCGCGCATGGACTTGAGGGCTTCCTCCCCCAGAGGCTCGCCATGGGCGCTGGCCTTGCCATGCTTAGCTGTGCCATAGCCTATCTCGGTGTTCACGATTATGAGAGAGGGATGTTCGGTGTCCGCCTTAGCATTGTCGAGAGCGGCCTGTATAGCGTCCATATTCTCGCCGGAGGCTACCTCCTGTACCTGCCAGCCGTAAGCCTCGAACCTGCCCTTTACGTTCTCGCCAAAGGTGGACTCTATGCGGCCCTCTATGGTTATATGGTTGCGGTCGTAGATCAGTATCAGCTTGCCGAGGCCCATGGTGCCTGCCATGGAAGCGGCCTCGGAAGCAACGCCTTCCTGAAGGCAGCCGTCGCCGCAAAGGGCGTAGGTGTAATTGTCAACCACCTTGTAGCCGTCGCGGTTGAAGTGGGCGGCAAGCCGGCTTTCTGCCATGGCCATGCCTACCGCTATGGCGATGCCCTGCCCAAGAGGGCCGCTGGTAGTTTCAACGCCCTTGGTGTGGCGGTACTCCGGGTGACCGGGGGTAAGGCTGCCCCACTGGCGGAAGTTCTTTAAATCCTCGATAGTCAGTCCGTAGCCAAAGAGATGCAGCAGAGAATACTCCAGCACGGAAGCGTGGCCAGCGCTGAGCACAAACCTGTCCCTGCCCTGCCACTCAGGATCCTTTGGGTTATGCTTCATCTGCTTCCACAGTGTGTACGCCATGGGCGCAGCGTCGATGGCAAGGCCGGGGTGGCCGCTCTTTGCCTTCTCAACGGCCTCCGCCGCCAGAAAGCGTATGCTTTTTACAGAAAGCTCATCGATCTTATTCATGTTGCGTTCCTTTCTTTATTTACGAGTATTTTATCTGTTCAATAGCTGCTTTATTATCTCCGCGGGCTCCGTAACGCCGGACTGATAAAGCTCCATGACGTCTTCAGAGCATATGGCGCCGATCTCAAGGTTTATCACCGAAACCGCGCCCGTTGCGGCAAGCTGCTCCGCGAGCTTCAGCATATCCTCCGCCGCCTCGTTCATATTCACGCCTGCGCAGGCTCCCATGAGCCAGTGATCCTCTATCATCAGGGCTACCAGCTCGTCGGTAAGCTCCGCGCATATCACCTCCACGGAGTCGTTGCGGTTAGCCGCCTTGAGCGCCGCATAAGCCGCCTTGGCAAGCTCCGCGTTCTCAGCGTATATGGTATCCAAAAGACCTACGGGTATTTCCGCCAGCGCCCTTTCCGTCCATTTTTCCGGTGTTCCCATGCCGGTGCCGAAAAAATACGTGCCCTTATCCTGCAATTTTCCTTCGGCTACCATCTCCTGCTGTATCTTGTATTCAGCTTCGTTATCGCTCGCAAACAGAGACAGTGTGCGCACCGGAAAGCAGTGTGACGGATAGCTGTACAGCACCTCCCATGAAGCCATTGCCACAGCATCGCCGTCGAAGGTGACGCCAGAGGTATTTTCGGGTATTATATGCGGCTTGTCCGTCAATATTACCGCCGGGCCGGATATTTCCGGTACGTCGCCGGGCTGAGGCATATATACCAGCGATACGCCTTCCTTTGCCGCCTCCATGTTTTTCTGCTCTTGAGTAAGCTCCGGCTCCGGGGTAGCGTTGGAGCTGGTCACCTGTACATTTTCCCCTATTGGTTCCGGTGTGGGCTCCGGTGTCTTCTCAGGTATCTCGGTCTGCTCAAAATCGTCGCCTGCAGCTTCTTCAACTATCTCCTGAAACTCTTCGCTGGCGTTTACCATGGCGTAGCGCACCTTTATCTTGGCTATGCTCTGGTTCATCTTATCGCTTATGGCGGGGTTGGGACTCATCTGCATGAGACTTATAGCTATGAGTACCGAAAGTGCCGCAACGGAAATTATGGCTATCCACGTGCCCTTTTTCATTTTTCTGTCCCCTCCATGCCGTCGTTGTCATACACGGTGGCCCAGCCTTCCTTTATGCTCTTGCGCAGCATATAACCCTCTGTTCCCCAGTAGCTGACCTTGGCCCATTTGCCGTCCTCGCCCAGCCCTTCCTCCAGCAATACTATCGTGCTGTGGCGGGCTACCTTGTATATCTTATCGGCCTTGGCGTTTGGCTCGGCATAAAGATACTGTGTGCCAGCGACATAATAGCCATCTGGTATGGACTGCATCACACCCTTCTCGTAGGTTATAAAGCAGCGGCGCACATAACCCTCCCGTCCGTCCGCCGTTACCTTGACCCATGGGTCGCCCTCCTGCAATACGGTAAGCTCGGTATCCCTCCTGAGTGTCTTTATGAGCTTGTCGTTAGTACCGTTGCCGGTACGCATTTGTGCCCCTTCAACAGTTATCCATGCCTTGCGGTCCTCGAGGGGCTCATTGTCGTATATATTAGTCTGGAAATCCCTGTACTCCTCAAATTTCATATCCGTCTTGAGCGAGGAAGCCAGGCCGCTCCTTGCTTTGCCTGCCGTCACCTTTACCGTAGTCCCGAAGGGTGCGTTGTAGTATAACCACTTTGCGTCTTCCACATAAAGCCGCACGCAGCCGTGGGAGCCGTTTGTGCCAAGGTTGTTGAAGGCGAATTTTTTCAGCGTAGACGTGTCCCTCGATGAGAACATTATGGAATGGAAATATACGCCGCCTACTATCTGCGTCCAGTATCTGGCATACTCATTATTGAAGGCCGCGAACTTTCCGAAGCGCTCCCTTCCGCCTATCTTCCACGTGCCGCTGGGGGTGGGCGATGCGGGCTCGTCCCCCTTGGGCTGCGTTTTGCCGGTGGTACAGACAAAACGGCGTACGATCCTCGTGTATTCGCCGTCGTCGTCCTTCTGGTATACCGTCACCACCTGGTTGGTGGTATCCAGCACTATATAATACTTGTTCGGGTCATTATTCTGCATTTCGTCCCGTGCAAAAGCGGCGCCGGGCAGCAGCATCAGCACGGCCATTGCTGCAAGCAGTGCGGTTTTGAATCTTTTGGAAAGCATAGATTCCTCCGATAGTAAAGTCCAGCATATTATATTATATTGTATTTATCCCTTTTCGCCAATAATCAATTTTATGTGCCTTTTCCATACAAAAAGGTCACATTCCTCCCGATTGCATATCCGGCCGTTATGTGGCATAATTGACTTGGTATTTTATTTATCCTCCGGGAGGCAAGATATGGCTATACTCAACAAATTAGGCAGCATCGCCCGCAACGTATCCGGCAGGACCGGAAACATGCTGGAGGTGAGCAAGCTCAACGCTCTGATACGCAGCAGCGAGGACGACATTGAAGAGCTGAAGCAGCAGCTTGGCGAATACTTTTACGGCAAATACGCCGCCGGGGTAATACTGGACGGCGACGCTACGGAAATATGTAAAAAGATCCAGGCGGCATATACAGAGATAAAGGCCAACAAGGCCGAGATAAACAGCATAAAGGCCGCAGCAAGGGAGGCAGAAAACGAAGCTGCCGAGGAAGCCGAGGCAAAGGCACAGATCAAGCTCCAGTCCAAGGAACTGTACGGCGAATTCGTAAACGCCGCCCGCTCCGTTTCCGGCTCAGTCACCTTATGCCCTATGTGCGGCGCATCGGTAACAGACGGCTCCCGCTTCTGCGGCAATTGCGGCACGAAACTCTGCTGATAAAAATAATGATCCCCCGGCAAAGCCGGGGGTATTTCTTAAACGGGCAAAGCCCT
>OGXT01000774.1_pt1 | contig 36222 bp, 31 predicted proteins | sample 1576361 | NCBI WGS metagenome assembly OGXT01 (sample SAMEA3541514, study PRJEB24748) | human gut metagenome | biome: human gut; feature: human-associated habitat; material: faeces | place: China | collected 2012 | reverse complement strand
TTCCTATGCAGCTTTGTGGGACGAGCTCCGCGATCTTCATTCTACGATTCCGGCACTGAATGTGATGCGCCGCATTCTCGAATACTATTTCCTTCAGCTTTGCGGTTATGAGGGCAGCGACCTGCGGTCTATCGTGCTGGAGAAAAAGGAAAACCGGGAAAAGTTCATCAAGCAGGTTGAGGGCGAAAAGCCGGATATGACCGACTACCAGCTGGCATCTTCTCTCCTTGCCTATATCAACAATCCCAACGGTATCAGTGACGGCTTGAATTATGTGGAGGACTGTGAGGACGCTGAAGCATACAAGCGTGTGTTCCAGATGATTTTTGATGCACTCGGTCAGAGTCAGCATTATAAAATGATGACCGGACAGCGCACAAAGTCCTGATTATGGGACAGTAACGGGTGTAAAATAAAGGTAGTATGGCACTACAAGAACGAAAAGTGAGGTAAACGGCAAATGGCTGATAAGCAGATTATAGACGCAATGTGGGATGATTCTCCCGTTGATGTATCCACCGAAGTAAACTTTATCTGGTCCATCGCAAATAAACTGCGCGGACCGTATCGCAGCGACAAATATAAGGATGTCATTATTCCGATGACGATCATCCGCCGCTTTGAGTGTGCCCTTGCGCCCACCAAGCAGAAGGTCGTTGAGCAGTTCAAAGCAAATCCGAATTTCCCGGCAAAGGCGATGTACCGCATTTCCGGCTTCCAGTTTTATAATACCAGCGAATTTGACCTTGCCGAACTTGTAAATGACGCAGACCACATTGCCGCCAATTTTAAGAGTTATCTGCAGGGTTTCTCTGCAAACGTGCTGGAAATTCTGATGTCCAAGGAGCGTGGTCTGAACTTCGGTGAAGAAATCGACAAGATGGATAAGAACAACCGCCTGCTTTCCGTCATCAAGGCGTTCTCCGAGCTTGATCTCAACCCTCGCACCATCGACAATGTGAAGATGGGATACATTTTTGAGGAACTGATCCGTAAGTTTTCTGAAAACGCCGAAGCCGGCGATCACTACACCGGGCGCGACATTATCAAGCTGATGGTAAACATTTTGCTTGCTGAGGGCTGCGATGATATCTTTGACGATGGCAAGGTCATCACCATATTGGATCAGGCCTGCGGAACGGGCGGTATGCTCTCCACCGGCTACAATTTCATCAAGCGTTATAACCCCTCGGCGGATGTGCGCCTGTTCGGGCAGGAAATCAATCCGGAATCTTACGCTATGTGCCTTGCAGAAATGCTCATCAAGGGGCAGAACGCCGAAAACATCTGCTATCAGGACACCATGAAAGCTGACCGCTTCAAGTCCACTAAGATGCGGTTTGTGCTGGAAAATCCGCCGTTCGGCACTGCATGGGGCGGAAAAGACGCCGCGGAAGGCGTCGAGGATGCCGTCAACGCAGAATACCAGAAGGGCTTCGACGGTCGTTGGGGCGCGGGGCTGCCCGGCTCCGGCGATATGCAGATGTTGTTTTTGCAGTCTGCTATCGATAAAATGGACGATACCTTTGGTCGTGCTGCAATCATCGAAAACGGCAGTCCGCTCTTCTCCGGCGGAACGGCATCCGGCGAGAGTCAGATTCGACGCTGGATACTGGAGAACGATCTGATCGAAGCGATCATTGCGCTGCCCACCGATCTGTTTTATAACACCGGCATTGCTACATACATCTGGGTGCTTTCCAAGAATAAGCGGCCTGAGCGCAAGGGCAAGATTCAGCTGATCGACGCCTCGTCTTTCTTCCACAAATTGCGCAAGGCTCTGGGCGATAAGAAAAATGAAATCTCTCCCGAAGACCGCAGTGCCGTGACACGGCTCTATGCGGATTTTGCGGAAAACGAATACTGCAAGATTTACGCCAACGAGGAGTTTATTTACCGTGAGTACACGGTCATGCAGCCCCTCCAGCGCAGCTATGCCATTACAGAGGAGCGCATTGAAGCGATGCTTTCCAAAGGTGCGCTTTCTTCTCTCTATGACCAGGCTAAGGTGGACGAGCTGGAAAATGCCGAGGAACTAACCGGCAAGGATCAGAAGAAACTGAAAGCCTATCAGAACAACCGGCCTGTTTATGAAGCAATCGTCTCTGCACTGAAAGCGGCGGCTTCGGAGCGGGTTTATAATTCTCCGGCGGCATTCATGCCGGTGCTGACAAAAGCCCTCTCCTCCGTGACAGCAGATAAGAAGCTGATTGAGAAAATCGCTGAGGGGCTTTCCGTTATGGATAAGAATGCGGAAATTCAGCGTGACCGCAAGGGCAACATTATCTACGACAAGGAAACCAAGGATACCGAACTGGTAAAATGGGAAGAAAGTATCGAGGACTATATGGCTCGTGAGGTTCTGCCGCACATCCCGGACGCAGCCGCTTTCTTTGAAGAAGACCTCGGAAAGAAAAAGCCTGTCATCAAGACCGGTGCAGAAATCCCGTTCACACGGTATTTCTACAAATATCAGCAGCCGATTGCCAGTGAAGAACTGGAAGCAAGATTTTCAGAATTGGAGCTTTCTGTTTCTGAACGTGTGGCTAAGCTGTTTGAGTAAGGCGGTGCTGATATGAGAGAAATGAAACCAAGTTCAATGGAATGGATCGGCGATATACCATTATCGTGGAAAGTAATGCCGAACAAGTATTTGATGCGTAAAAAGAAAGAAATCTGCCCTGTATACAATGGTGAGGACATTCTGTCTCTGACCATGAAAGGCGTTATTGTACGAGATTTGGATGCTGGTGGGAAAATGCCCGCTTCTTTCGATGGATATCAAAGGCTTGAACCCGGTAACCTCCTTATGTGTCTTTTTGATATAGATGTAACGCCTCGGTGCATCGGTCTAATCAAACAGGCAGGTCTTTCAAGTCCTGCATATAGTCAGTTTGTTCTCAGTGATGGCGCAGATGCTGCATATTACTGCTATTATTACACGATGCTCGACAACGATAAAACCTTGCTTCATTTAGCAAAAAATCTCCGTCACTCGCTGACCGAAGATCAACTCGGAGCAATTCCTGTTATTGTTCCCCCTACGGATGATCAGCGCCGCATTGCCGATTTTCTCGACACCAAATGTGCTGAAATTGATGCACTGACCGCCGACATCCAAACCCAGATCGACACGCTGGAGCAGTACAAGCGGTCTGTTATCACTGAAACCGTCACCAAAGGGCTGAACCCGAATGCGGAGATGAAGGATAGCGGGATTCAGTGGATTGGCAATATGCCCGCACACTGGGATGTTATCCGTGGTAAGTACATCCTGCGCTATATGCAGAAGCCAGTGCGCGAAGATGACGGCGTGATTACCTGTTTCCGTGATGGTGAGGTAACCTTGAGAAGCAATCGCCGTGAAGATGGCTTTACAATGTCCGATAAGGAAATCGGCTATCAAGGCATTGATGTCGGTGATCTGGTAGTACATGGTATGGATGGCTTTGCGGGCTCTATCGGTATTTCTGATTCAAGGGGCAAGGCGTCACCTGTCCTTAATGTTTTGGATACCAACCAAAACAAACGGTACATCATGTATTACCTTCGCAGCATGGCGTACAGCGATGTATTCCTTGCACTGGCAACCGGCATACGAGTCCGTTCATGTGATTTGCGTTGGAACAAGTTAGCGGATCTTTCGTATCCGGTTCCACCGCTGGGCGAGCAGGAAGCGATTGTTGAGCATATTGATGCGGTGCTTATAAAAGCGGATGCTGTTATTTCCGATAAGAAAGCACAACTTGCAACGCTTGACGAATATAAGAAATCACTCATTTTTGAGTATGTAACCGGAAAAAAGGGGGTCAAGATATGATTTTAGAGTATCTGTTCTTTGACAAAAGTCAGAGACAAAATGTCGAGGCCTTTAATCGTGAACTGGAAGCATCAAACACGGATGATAGTAAGCATCCTTCCATCCAAATTACATATAAAGATTTCGAAGACTTGGAATGCTGGATTGTAAGATATGAAAAAAGCGGAAACAACGAATCAACTGCAAGACAAATTTCCGAAATAAGCGACCATGTATGTCAGGAGTTTTCTCCTACCATACTCACTGATGAATGCTCCGAGTATTTCAACAAAAGTCTATATCCATTGGTAAACAAGTTTGAACGATTACTACGGAAGTTTTTGTATTTAAAGGTGTCACAATGTGATGAGAAGAAATTCAGAAATATTATTATAGACATTGATCAAAAAGATTTTGGCGATATATACACAATGCTGTTCGTCGATAGCAATTTTCGCACAGCAGCCCGAGACAAAATCAAAAAGCTAAATACTCGGGCTGAAATGTTTGAAGCTATTGATGCATTACAAGAGAGCACGGCTTGGCACATACTTGTTGGAGACGCTGTCCTATCCATAATTAAAGACAACTTTGATCTTCTTAAAGAATACAGAAACGATGTTATGCACGCGCACAACATCGTCTGGGGAAAATACAAAAAAGCTAAGCAACTATTTATAAGTGCAAATGACGCACTTGAGAAGGAACTCAGCCAGTTGTTGCAATACCCATCAATGATGCAACTATCAGGAAAGACGGCATCCACTCTCTATGATAAAATAACAGCATTCAATGCTAACACCGAAAAAATCGGCGACGGTATGGCAGCAGCACTTGAAATTTTTGCCAAAATAGCAGATGCCTCCATTCCAAGCGGATTATCAGCGAATGCTGAGAAAATTATTCAGATTCTCAGCTCAGCAACTCTGGACTCATCTGCTGGCCAGTTGCCGGAGATTACACAGCCAAAGACAGACTGTGAGGTAAAAAAAGATGAATAACATACTGACCGAAAAAGAATATCAGCATTTCATCATGGACAGACTCTCGCAGGACAACGGTTACATCGTCCGTAAGGCAACCGGTTATGACCGCCTGTTTGCTATGGATCGTGAGCTACTGTTTCAGTTTCTGAACGATACCCAGCCGGACGAGATGGCGGCACTCCGTAAAATCTACAAGTCTGACCTGGAGGATACCCTTGTCAGCTTTATCAATGCCGAGGTGACCAAAACTCGCGGCAGTCTGCTGGATGTGCTGAAGCACGGTATTGAAATCTCCAACATGAAGCTGGAGCTTATGTACACCAAGCCTGCAACCACATTCAACCGTGACTTGTTGGCAAAATACGAAAAAAATATCTTCTCCGTCATGGATGAGGTCTGGGCAAGCGATGATGAGCGCATTGACCTGGTAATTTTCCTGAACGGTCTTGCCATCATGTCCTTTGAGCTGAAATGTAATGCTGCGGGTCAGTCCTATCAGGATGCTATCTATCAGTACCGTGTTGACCGTGACCCGAAAACCCGCCTGTTCTGGTTTAAGGCAGGCTGCCTTGTGAATTTTGCAATGGACCTGGAGCAGGTCTATATGACCACCAAGCTCGCAGGCAACGCCACCTTCTTCCTGCCGTTTAATATGGGCAACGGCGAAGGAGTCAATGCAGGTGCGGGCAATCCTACCTTCAAAGACAAATACAGCGTGTCCTATATGTGGGAGGATATTCTGACCAAGGATACCGTCCTTGACCTCATCAGTAAGTTCATCTTTATCGAAACCAAGGAAAGCAAGGACGAGCTGACAGGGAAAACGAAAAAGTCCGAGAATGTCATATTCCCTCGTTATCATCAGCTCGATGTGATCCGCAAACTGCTGGGTGATGTCCGTGACAATGGCACCACGCAGAATTATCTGATCCAGCACAGCGCAGGCTCCGGCAAAACGAACTCCATCGCATGGCTGGCACACCGTTTGACTTCGCTGCACGATGCAGATAATAAAATCATCTTTGACAATGTCGTAATTATCACCGACCGAGTTGTGGTTGACCGCCAGCTACAGAAAGCGATTATGGGCATGGAGCATAAAGCAGGGCTTATCCGTGTCATGGACGATAAGTGTAACTCTGCTGACCTTGCCATTGCGCTGAACGGCAATACGAAAATCATCGCCACCACGATTCAGAAATTCCCGTATATTGTGGACAGTGTTGCAGGGCTGAAAAACAAGCGTTTTGCGGTCATTATCGATGAAGCACATTCCTCCACGGCTGGCAAAGACATGGCAGCTGTCACAAAGTCGCTGGGTGCCGGAGAGCAGGAAGCTGCCGATGTGGAAGATATGATTACGGATGAAATCCGTAGAAACGGCAAACAGGCCAACGTGTCCATGTTTGCTTTCACTGCCACACCGAAGCCTACGACCATTCAGCTGTTCGGTCGCCTGAACACGAAAGGTCAGCGTGAGGCATTCCATATCTACTCCATGAAGCAGGCCATTGAGGAAGGCTTTATTCTTGATGTCCTTCAGAACTATACGACTTACGACACTTTCTATCAGATCAACAAGGAAATCGAAGAAGACCCACGTTGCAAAACAGTCGATGCAAAGCGGCAGATCGCCCGTTTTGTGGAGCTGCATGAAACGAACATTGCCCAGCGGGTAGAGGTCATTGTAGAGCATTTCCGCACGACCGTTATGCCGGAGCTCGGCGGCATGGCAAAGGCAATGGTCATCACCGCATCCAGACAGGGCGCTGTGAAGTACCGTCAGGCTTTTGAGGACTATACCAAGAAAAAGGGATACTCGGACATTAAGGCTCTGGTGGCATTCTCCGGCAAGGTGAAACTCCCGGACGATGAAACCGAATACTCCGAGGCTTCCATGAACGGTTTCCCGGAAGATCGCTTGACGAAGGAATTTGACAAGGACGAATATCAGGTGCTTCTGGTCGCCAACAAATATCAGACCGGATTCGACCAGCCGAAGCTCTGCGCTATGTATGTTCTCAAAAAGTTGAAGGGAGTATCTGCTGTTCAGACGCTTTCTCGCCTGAACCGTATCTGCCCGCCGTTCGAGAAGAAAACTTTCGTGCTGGACTTTGCAAATACATACGAAGATATCAAAGCGGCATTTGCACCGTACTATACGACTACGCTGCTCTCCACTTCCGTAACGCCGACGGCGATTTATGATCTGGAAGCTCAAATCGATGCGTACACCGTGCTTGACCCGGATGATATCGAAAAAGCCAACGAGCTGCTCTACAAGGGTAATATTTCCTCCAAGGATAAGCAGAAACTGACTTTCTACTTCAAGCGGTCAAAAAATATGATCGAGCAGTACGAGCCGCTCAAGCAGCAGGAAATCGTGTCTCAGATGCGGCATTTTGTCCGTTTCTATGAGTTCCTGTTGCAGGTGTCCTGCTTCGAGGATACCGACCTGCATAAGAAGTACAATTTCATTACTTATCTTCTGGCATACATCAATATTAAGCATCCGGGCGGCGGCTATAATCTGGACGGCAAAATCAAGGCTACGAATTTCGTTCAGAAAAAAGCCGAGGAACATACCGATCCGAAGCTGGTAGCACAGCCGGTTGTAAAGCTGCCCACAGCGGAGAGTTTTGGCCTGACCGAAGCAAAAGAGGAACGGCTTTCCCAGATCATAGCCGAAATCAACAGCCGGACGGGAAAAGCCTACGACAACGATGTTGCGGTCAAAGCTATGCTGCAGATCCGGGATATTCTTCTGAAATCCGATAAGCTGAAAACCAGTGCCCGGAACAACACCGTCAAGGACTTTGAGTTTTCGTACTTTGACGATATCGACGATGCGCTGATTGAGGGGTTGGAGCAGAATCAGGATTTCTTTTCTCTGCTGCTCAGTAATGATGAAATAAAAAAACAGGTTCTCGGTATCTTCACGGAAGAGATATACAAGAGCCTGAGAGAAGCATAAAGGGGTGGTTTCATGTTTGATAAATTTCGATTGAAGGATGTACTGGCACAGTACAAGCAGAGCTTTGTTTCCACGCAGTGGGGCAACGAAAAATACAAATGGGAAGCCGTCAAATGGTTTCAGGACAATTGGGATGTGAATGCGTCTGATTTTCCCGAAATGCTGAACCGCTCCCTTGATAAGACGTTTAACCTGCTCGCATCAAACAATAATTTTCCGAAGGGCATGATCGTGGGCTTTGCGAAAGCTGCCCCGGAGGAAGTGCGGGCTATGTTTATCGCCCTGTTTGACGAGAGTCAAGATGTGTTTGAGAGAATGAATGCATTCAAAATGCAATCGTCCATTCTTCTTGAAAAATACGGAAACGGTGCGGCACAGCACTACCAGTACGAAAACGCCATCAGCACATACCTTTGGCTACGCTATCCGGACAAGTATTATATCTACAAATTTGGTGAGGTAAAAACGGTCTCCAGTGAACTGGAGTCGGACTATCGGTTCAAAAAAGGCGCCTATGCGGACAATATCCGTAATTTCCTACGACTCTATGATGAGATCAGTGCCGCGCTGAAAGAGGACACCGAACTGGTGAATCTGTTCCAGTCGCAGCTGACGGATACCTGTTATCCCGATCCCGAGCTGAAAACGCTGACCATTGATGTCGGTTTCTATATCAGCCGCCTCTATTCGCAGGAAAATGCGGAAAAAGCGGAAGCGGCATCATGGTTTCCGAGCGATTACACACCCGGATTGACCGAAGAGGACTGGCTTGCCCTGCTTGGCGATGACAAGGTGTTCACAACAGGAAGCCTTGAAATCATGAAACGCATGAAGGATTACGGCGGACAGGCGACCTGCACACAGCTTGCGGTCAAATACGGAGAAACAAAGAGTTTCTATCTGACAGGTTCAACCGCACTTGCCAAAAGAGTCGTTGAAAAAACGGGTTGCCCGGTTTTAACCGACGATAAAAATGAAAACTCAAAGTGGTGGCCTGTTCTGTACATCGGACGATATGCAACGAAGGACGAGCAAGGCAGCTATATCTGGAAATTGCGTGATGAACTGTCCTCCGCTCTTGACAAAACCGATTTGAGCGGTATTGAACTGTATGTCGCTGCCGCTCCGGGCGAAGAAGATCGTGGATATTGGTGGCTGAATGCCAATCCGAAAATCTGGAGCTACTCCGACATTGCTGTCGGCGAGGTGCAGTCCTACACGCTATACAACGAGAACGGAAACAAGCGCCGCATATTCCAAAACTTCTTGGATGCGAAAGCCGGAGATATGATTATCGGCTACGAATCCAATCCGGTAAAACAGATCGTTGCCATTGGTCGTGTCAGCGCAGAGCAGGACGGCGAGAAGCTGTTTTTTGAAAAAGTAGAAGGACTGACCTCTCCTATTGATTATGCTACACTAAAAGAATGCCCTGAACTGGAACGCATGGAGTATTTCCAAAATCCCCAGGGAAGTCTCTTTAAGCTCACCAGAGGTGAATATGACTTCATTCTCGATATGATTCGGGAAGAGAATCCGGTCTCCACGGATGCAGCTATAGATGCGTACACAAAAAGTGATTTTCTGGATGAGGTCTATATGACCGAAAAACGCTACGAAAACCTTGTGGCTGTTCTCCGCAACAAGAAGAACATCATTCTGCAGGGTGCCCCCGGTGTTGGCAAGACCTTCGCTGCCAGACGGTTGGCATGGTCTATGATGGGTGAAAAAGACGACAACCGCATTGAGTTCGTTCAGTTCCACCAGAATTATTCTTACGAGGACTTTATGATGGGCTATAAGCCTGTTGAGGATGGATTTGAATTGAAATACGGTATCTTCTATCGGTTTTGCCAGAAGGCCGCAAACCAGCCGGACAAGGAATTCTTTTTCATCATTGACGAAATCAACCGTGGCAACATGAGCAAGATATTCGGCGAACTGCTGATGCTGATTGAGAGGGACTACAGGGGTACCAAGGCGACGCTGGCGTATAACGGGCTGTCTTTCTCTGTCCCCAGAAATCTGTATATCATCGGCATGATGAACACGGCAGACCGTAGCCTTGCGATGATTGACTACGCTCTGCGCCGTCGATTCAGCTTCTTTGAGGTGAAGCCGGGATTTGATTCCGAAGGCTTTATCCATTACCAGAACGGCTTGAACAACGAAACACTGAATGAGCTGATATCCAAGGTAAAAGACCTGAATCATGAAATCGCGCTCGATAAATCGCTGGGCAAGGGATTCTGCATTGGACACAGCTATTTCTGCGGCAGAGATGTTTGTACGGATGAGTGGCTGCACTCCATTGTTAATTATGATATTCTGCCGATGCTCAGTGAATACTGGTTTGATGATCCGAACAAGCTCCAGCGTTGGGAAAATATTCTGCAGGGTGTGTTTCAATGATTAAGGATAAGAGCATCTTCATCAAAAACATATACTATATGCTTTCGTATGCCTTCACGACGCTCAATCAAGGCGGATATGAGGATGCTGCTACCGAAGAGTTTGAAAACATACACAATCTGTTTGCAGCCATCCTCGCCAAGGGCATAGGTCGGCAGTTGAAGCAGGGCCTATATCGTGAGTATCTGAATCGCAAAGAAGATGTAGCCGTTGTTCGTGGCAAAATCGATATGCCTGGAACCATACAGAACCGCCTCGCCAGAAAGCGGGTATTGACCTGCGAGTATGATGAGCTTTCAGAAAACAACCTTCTGAATCAGATTCTGAAAACGACGGCTATGCTTCTGCTCCGCCACGCAAGAGTGAGTCGGGAGTATAAGAGCGATTTAAAGAAGGAAATGTTGTTCTTTTCGAATGTTGACACCATAGACCCGTCTACAATACGTTGGTCTGCCATTCGATTCCAGCGGAACAATAACACCTATCGTATGCTCATCAGTCTTTGTCAGCTGATTCTTGAAGGAATGCTGCTGACAACGGACTCCGGCGAATATCGGTTAGCTTCTTTTATTGACGAACAGCGCATGAATCGCCTTTATGAGAAGTTCATCCTTGAGTATTACGCCAAGGAGTGCCCGCAGGTGACCGCAACGGCATCTCAAATTCCGTGGGCATTAGATGATGGCATCGGCACAATGCTTCCGGTAATGCAGAGTGACATCATGCTGACCCAAGGAAGCACTGTGTTGATTATAGATGCCAAGTATTACACGCATACGACACAGGCTCAGTACGATGTTCACACCCTGCACTCCGGGAATCTGTATCAGATTTTCACTTATGTGAAAAACAAGGATACCGATTTCGGAACTCAACCGCATACGGTTTCCGGTATGCTCCTGTATGCCGCAACGGACGAAGCCATTCAGCTGAACAACAGCTACCGAATGAGCGGAAACAAAATCAGCGTAAAAACGCTTGACCTGAATAGAGATTTCTCGGAAATTGCCGCACAACTGAATGCAATTGTAGATGAACATTTTTCAGATTGAACCTTCTAATCCATTCTATTGCCGTTACATAGCTGAAATAAGCGTTGCACATTTCAAAGAAAGGTAAACCTTTTAATAAAAGGGCAGTGCCGTGTGCATTTGGTATCAAAATAGGTCTTTACTTTCACTGCGAGTGTTCTTATAGGATTTGACATCCTATGAGAACACTCGCTTTTTTGCTACTCATTTTGAGCAGGTTCGTAGGTAACATACACACCTCTGCGGGTATTGACTGTTACCTCTGGGGTGGGCAGTGCTTCTGTGTCGGGGATAAATAGGGCTCCGACGCAGTTGTAGTGGATGGTCAATTTCTGAACCCACTCACCATCGATTTTTTCGGCCTGGTGAACTTCAATGTTGTTGACCAGCTCATTCAGCATCCGGGGTGTCAGCTTCTTGGCACGGGTGTATTTGCGGACAATGGAGAGAAACATATCTGTGGAAACAGATTCGCTTGCCAGTTTATCTATTTCCGTGCGGAGGGTTTTCATGCGCTCCTTGAGTTCCAATTGTTCCGCCTCGTAGCGCTGGGACATTCTTGCTGTCCCGGATTCGGCTGCGAACAATGTATCCCGCCTGTTCCAGCTCCCGAAGGGCAGAGCCGATACAGTCGGCCCCCTCCTTGCAGATGGCCGCCAGTCCTCTTGTGGTGTAGTTCCACTCCTCCGGGAGGGACAGCATCATGGAAAGCAGCCCCTTGGATTTCAGGGACAGCTCTGTGTCCCGCAGATGATGGTTGGACATGACCGTATAATCCCGGTTTCGCTCAATGCGGAAAACTGCCACTTTGATGACCTCCTTCGTTGAAAAATAAGTGTTGATTTTCGTGGTTTCGTCGGCCTGTATTCCATTAAAAAGTCCCCCGTGTGAAAACACACAGGCGACGTTTTATTCGCCGCTTCTAGGGAAAACAAAGGCCAATTTTCCACCCTATTTGCTACACAAAAAGGCGACTGCCGGGAAGCAATCGCCTTTTTGAGAGGGAATATGAAGCAAGAAAAACACGAAATTCGCTGCTCCGAAATCGAAAAACGTCTAGGGAAATAATGCTTTTTTGAAAAATCCTATAAGAACACCCGTACCAAAGGGGAGTTCTTATAGGACTCCCCTTTGAACTTTTTGTGAACATTTTTCAGAAGCTGCACGTTGGTGTGCAACTTTTCTCTGTTTTGAAACTATGGATAGAAGGACTTTTTCCTTACTACAACATTCGGAGGTTTCTATGACAGAGAAAAACTACAATTACCGTACAAGTCAAACTCTCTTGCGTAACCAGTTCCCAGGGAAAGGGAAATGGAAAATTCCGGTAATACCAAAATTCCAACCGAAAGATGGTGATTTTAACGACCTTCTGCTGATCGGCTTTGACAAAACAAATCTGGAAGATCAGAATCATCTTGACCGGATGGTGCATTTTTTCCTGTATGATTACCGCTTTGAGCGGGTATGGAAAAATCCCGAGGCTGACATTGAAAAGCTGTCCCGATACCGGGCTGTGCTTTCTCCCGATTTCAGCATGTATTTGGAAATGGCACCTGTGATGCAGATGTATAATGTGTTTCGTAACCGCTGGTGCGGTGCTTACTGGGCATCCAAGGGTATACGGGTGATCCCAACCGTCAATTGGGGTGATGAATCCACCTTTGATTTCTGCTTTGACGGCATTGAAAAGGGCAGCATTGTGGCAGTTTCAACCTACATGGCTTCCGAGCATGATCATCGAAAGGATCAGAAGGAATGGTTCATGGCTGGTTACAATGAGATGCTGCGGCGTATAGAGCCAGAGAGAATCATTTGCTACAACACCCCGTTTCCGGAGATGCAGGGAGACATCGTGTATGTGGATTATGAACGCAGTTCCTGGCGGTACATGGACTATGACCAGAAGGCAATGCCCCATGAAGATTTGGACTGCTATAAAATTGGTGGCGCAAATCACACGTTTTGTGATACAATGGACGCATACATGATCGGTAAAGGCGGCGGAAGCGCTTATGGTGGAAAATGGAGACCAAATCCCAATAAGCCGCAAGACCAGCGCTATCTGGGAAATCCCGGAGAAATCAAAAGAACGATAATGAATAACGGTGATGTTTACAAGACAAAAATGGGGCCTGATGGGCGGGCGGAAATGGAACGGCATGAGACAAATCACAACCGTGGAGATAAGCATACGAACCCACATGACCACAGAATTAGCTGGGATAATCCAGATGAACATCCGGTTCCAGGTCCGCCGATCAATTATCCGAATGGTGCACCAGAATTTAAGAACTTCAGCGAGGTGTTTTGCATGAAGGAAATAATTGTTCCATATGGCAGTATGAATTTTGAAACCATCAGTGAATTTAAGCGCAGCATCAACTGGGGTGCTGAGATTGAATTTGAGTGGAATGGGGCTGTGTTTAATATCATCAGATATGGTACCGATGGGAAAATAACAATCTACGCAGCAAATAAACCAGAAACTGAGAAAGTATGTGAGACGGCGGATGAGGCGCTGGAATACATGGTTGGCGATGATAGATTGCGGGACATCATTACCAAGGTTCATGTTGTATCCCGGTCGATTTGAAAAAGATGCCTATGTGAAGTGAAAAAATAGGAAATTTGATGCTCTGAAATCCAAAAAAACGTTGGTATGACAGGGCTTTTCAAAAAGTCCTATAAGAACAACCGTACCAGAGAAGTGGGAGAGTCCCTCCAATTTCAGGCGCATCCCGTAGGGATGTGGATGAAATTGGAATATGTCAACGGCCAGTCTTCTGCAAAGTCTCACGAGCGCACCAATATGGACTCTACTGGCAGATTTGCCGTTGACTGCAAAGCAGGAAAAGATTCGCCCCGCGGCAGCCCGAAAAGGGCAGCCGCGGGGTTCTTTTGCAATTCCAACTCCTTTTCGTGCGTCGTCAAACAAGCTCGTCCATGCTGCACCCCAATACCTGCGCTATTTTCTTGACGGTCAGCACACCGGGTTCTACGTGACCATTTTCCCAGCGGCTGATATCCTTGACCCGGCATCCGATGGCCTCGGCAAGCTGTCCCTGGGTCATGCCTGCAGCCTGACGGGCAGCCTTTCATTTATCTCCCATTTCTATCCTTCCTTTTTGCAGTTCGACTTTTTGTTCCTTGCTGCGTGGGATGTTGCTCCCACATTCTCCTGACATTCCTGATAATATGTCATACACCGCATATCTTCAAGAACTTTTTTATGGTACAACCTCCTCCTTCGGCATCAGCGGCGGCATATTACACGCCTGAGTTCTGGCCTCAATGAAGAAATTGCTGTTTTACAGTTCAGATGATTCTTTTTTCTTGAAATGCGTAGCTTTGTGGCATATAATGGAGACAACGCTTTGAAAGGACTGTGGTTCCATGAAAGTAACGCTGCAAAATCTGACGAAAAAGTTCCCCAGCCGCAACAAAAAGCAGCCCGCCGACGTGATCGCCGTGAACGACTTCACCTTTGAGATCCCCGACGGCGTGCTGCTGGGTCTGCTCGGCCCTTCGGGCTGCGGCAAGTCCACCACGCTGAACCTGCTCTCCGGACTGCAGAAGCCTACCTCCGGCCGTATCTTCTTCGGCGACGACGACGTCACCGACCTGCCTGCGGAGAACCGGGGCGTGGGGCTGGTGTTCCAGAATTACGCCCTGTATCCCCATCTGACGGTACGGCAGAATATTACTTTCCCTCTGGAAAACCGGACGGGCAAGGACAAGCTCACCCACCAGCAGATGGCCGACATGGCGCTGGAAGCGGCGAAGCTGGTGCAGATTGAAGAACTGATGGACCGCAAGCCCAAGGAGCTGTCCGGTGGCCAGCAGCAGCGCGTGGCCATTGCCCGGGCGCTGGTGAAAATGCCGAGAATTCTGCTGCTGGACGAACCCCTTTCCAATCTGGACGCCCGTCTGCGGCTCCAGACCCGGGAGGAGATCCGCCGCATCCAGAAGGCCACCGGCATCACCACCGTATTCGTCACCCACGATCAGGAGGAAGCCATGTCCATCTCCGACCTGATCGTGGTCATGAAGGACGGCGTGGTACAGCAAATCGGCAAGCCTCAGGCGGTTTACGATTCTCCCGTGAATCTTTTTGTGGCAAAATTTCTGGGCACGCCGCCCATCAACGTCTTTGACGGTGAGGTGAAGGACGGGCATCTGTACATCGGCGAGGAAGCCGTGCTGGCCGTCCCCGGTGTGGCCAACCAGAGCGTCACCGCCGCCATCCGTCCCGAGGGCTTTACCCTGTCGGAGACCGGCGCGTTGAGCTGCGATCTGTCCCGGGTGGAGGTCATGGGGCGGGATATCAGTGTCGTCTCCACCCATCCCAAGTCCCAGAACGTGACCATCCGCTCCATCATCAGTGCGGAAAACGCCGTCAACACGGCGTCCCAAAAGGTGCGCTTTGACCTGAAGCCCAATAAGGTATTCCTGTTCCAGAAAGAATCCGGCGCGCGGATCGATTTCGGCTAAAGCGGAGGAAAGCCTATGGAAAAGAACAACTGGAAAGGCTGGCTGTATCTGCTTCCCGCCTCCGTGTTTCTGGGGCTGTTTCTGGTGTATCCCCTTATTGACGTGCTGACCTATTCCTTTGAGGAAGGATATAATTTTGCGTCCCAGACCTACTTCGGCACCGGACTTTACAACTACCACTACGTCCTGCGCGACCCTTATTTTTTACAGGCGCTGAAAAATACGCTCCTGCTGGTGCTGATCACCGTTCCCCTTTCCACGGGACTGGCCATGCTGATCTCCGTGGGACTCAGCTCCATTCAGAAGCTGCGGGAGCTTTACCAGACCGTTTACTTTCTGCCCTACGTGACCAACACGCTGGCAGTGGGTCTGGTGTTCATGATCTTTTTCAAGCGGACGCCTTACTCTGACGGCCTTGTCAATCTGGTCTTAAGCTGGTTCGGCGCGGGGCCGGTGGACTTCATCGACGGGCCTTACTGGGCGAAGATGTTCGTGCTGTGCTTTTACACCATCTGGGTCGTTCTGCCCTTCAAAATCCTGATCCTCACCGGGGCGCTGGCCTCCGTTGACCAGACCTATTACAACGCCGCCAAAGTGGACGGCACTCCCCGGTGGCGCATCTTCACCAAGATCACCCTGCCCATGATCTCCCCTACCGTGTTCTATCTGGTCATCACAGGCTTCATCGGCGCGTTCAAAGCCTACTCCGACGCCGTCGCCCTGTTCGGCACCAATCTGAACGCCGCCGGGATGAACACCATCGTGGGCTACATCTACGACATGCTCTACGGCGACTCCGGCGGCTACCCCTCCTACGCCTCTGCCGCGGCCATTGCGCTCTTCGCCATCGTGCTGACCATCACCTGCATCAACCTGCTGGTGAGCAGGAAGCACGTCCACTACTAAAAGGAGGCGGCGAACGTGGATTACGAAAAGATCGAAAAAAGCGCCCGTCTCCGCGACCGGGTCAGGAAAACCGTCACCTATTTCTTTCTGACCGTCTGGGGCATTCTGGTGCTGTTCCCCTTTTACTGGATGGTGCTTACCTCCGTCAAAAGCTACGGCGCTTACAATTCCGAGTGGGTTCCCAAGCTGTACACCCTGTCCCCCACCCTGCAAAACTACGTTGACGCCTTCACACAGGTGCCGCTGGGGGGATACTTCCTCAACACCATTGTCTTCACCGTCATCACCACCGGCCTGATGCTCATTGTCACGGTGCTGGCGGCATACGGCTTCGCCCGGCTGAATTTCAAGGGCAAAGACCTGGTATTCGCCCTGTTTCTGTCCCTGATGATGATTCCCACGGAGCTGGTGGTCATCACCAACTTCGTCACCATCACCGACCTGAACCTGCGCAACACCTTCACCGGCCTGATTCTGCCCTCCGTAACGTCGGTGTTTTACATCTACCTGCTGAAAGAAACCTTCTCTCAGGTTCCCGACGAGCTTTACTACGCCGCCAAGGTGGACGGCACCTCCGATCTCAAATACCTGTTCAAGGTGATGATCCCCATCTGCCGCCCCACCGTCGTCACCATCACCATCCTGAAGGTCATCGAGTGCTGGAACTCCTACGTCTGGCCGCGGCTGATTACCGACGATCAGTCCTATTTTCTGGTGTCCAACGGTATTCAGGAGATTCGGGAAAACGGCTTTGGCCGGGAGAACATCCCCGCCATGATGGCGGCGGTGGTGGCCATTTCCCTGCCGCTGATTGTTCTGTTCCTGATTTTCCGGAAGAAGATCATGGAGGGCGTTTCGAGAGGGGGCGTGAAGGGATGAAAAAGCTGCTTGCCTTGTTGCTTGCCCTTGCGCTGACCCTTTCCTTCACCGGCTGCCACGGTACGCTGGCCTCCGGGGAGAATCCCGCCGCTTCCAGTTCCTATCCGGTTCCCGATGAGTTTGACACCTCCCGGCGGTATGAGGTCACCTTCTGGGCAAAAAACGACACCAACATGGCTCAGGTGAACATCTACAAGCAGGCCATTGCGGACTTTGAAGCGCTGTATCCCAACATCACCGTGAATCTCCGGCTGTATACGGACTACGGCAAAATCTACAACGACGTCATTACCAACATCGCCACGGACACCACCCCCAACGTCTGCATCACCTACCCCGACCACATTGCCACTTATCTCACCGGCGAAGACACGGTGGTTCCTCTGGACGACCTGTTCGCCGATGAAAAATACGGCCTTGGGGGCAGCGAGGTGCGCTTCGATTCCCCCACGCAGGCGGAAATTATCCATCAGTTTCTGTCGGAATGCGCTATCAACGGCCACTATTACGCCATCCCCTACATGCGCTCCACGGAAGCCTGCTATGTCAACAAGACCTACGTGGAAAAGCTGGGCTACACCCTCCCCGACGTCCTGACATGGGACTTTGTGTGGGAGGTCTCCGAAGCCGCCATGGCGAAGGACAGCGCCGGGAATTTCCTGCTCAACGGTCAGAAGGTGCTGATCCCCTTCATCGACAAATCCACGGACAACATGATGATCCAGATGCTGAAGCAGCAGGGTGCGGGCTACTCTACGAGCAGCGGCGAGGTGCAGCTGTTCAACGACACCACGGGCGAAATCCTCACAACAATTGCCGAGCACGCCGCCTCCGGGGCGTTCAACACCTTCAAACTGGCAGGCTACCCCGCAAACTTCCTCAACGCCGGGCAGTGCATTTTCGCCATCGACTCCACTGCCGGCGCGACATGGATGGGCGCCGACGCCCCCCTCATCGACATTGCCGAGGAAAAGCTGATTCCCTTTGAGCTGGCAGTGCTGCCGGTTCCCCAGTTTGACCCGGAGCAGCCCCGGATGATCTCTCAGGGGCCGTCGGTGTGCGTGTTCAACAAGTCCGATCCGCAGGAAGTACTGGCGAGCTGGCTGTTCGCCCAGTATCTGCTGACCAATGACGTGCAGATTGCCTATTCCCAGACGGAGGGGTACATCCCCGTCACGTCCAAGGCGCAGGAAAGCCCCGCCTATCAGGACTATTTAAGCCGCTGCGGCGAGGATAACACCACCCACTACCGCGCCAAGATCGAGGCCGCCCAGCTGCTGATGCGCTACACGGACTGCACCTTCGTTACCCCCGTGTTCAACGGCTCCGCGTCTCTGCGCAACGCCGCAGGGCAGCTGATCGAGGACGTGAACAAGTCCGTGCGCCGCCGCCAGACGGTCAACGCCGAATATCTTTCGTCTCTTTACAGCGACGTTTCCTCCCTGTACCGCTTGGACCAGATTCAGGTGTCTGCCAGCGGCTTAGGGCCGCTGCCCGGCGTTTCCAAGGCGCTGCTGATTGGTCTTGCGGTCTGCTGGGTCGGGATGGGTACCTATGTTCTCAGTGAAAAGCTGAAAAAACGCCGTAAAAAAGATTGATTTCCATAAACCCTGTAGTATAATGGGGCCGTACCCCATGGTACGATATATGAAAAAGGAGTTTTGAAACATGAAAAAGCTGATTGCCATGCTTCTGGTTCTGACGATGGTTCTGTCCTTCGCCGCCTGTGCCAAGCAGGACACTGTCACTCCCACTGTCGCTGCCGTCACCACTGCGGCTGCTGACCCCACCCCCGCGGCTGAAACCGAGGCAAGCGACCCCGCTCCCGTTGTCACCGCAATGAGCCATGCCGACTATGTGGCCGCCGACAATGAAACCGAGGTTGTGGTCGAGACCTACGTCCAGGCCCATCAGTCCTGGTGGGACAACAAGGTCACCGTTTACTGCCAGAGCCCTGACGGCGCTTACTTCCTGTACGAGCTGGCCTGCTCCGAAGAGGACGCCGCCAAGCTGGTTCCCGGCACCAAGATCCGCGTCACCGGCTACAAGGGCGAGTGGTCCGGCGAGGTGGAGATCATGGACGGCACCTTTGAGTTCGTCAAGGGCGACGCCTACATTGCCGAGCCTCTGGACGTCACCGACCTGCTGGGCACCGACGCGCTAATCGACCATCAGAACGAGTTCGTTTCCTTCACCGGCCTGACCGTGGCTCCCAGCACCGACGCCAACGGCAACGAGGCTGCCTTCCTGTACAACTGGGACGGCTCCGGCGAGAAGGGCAACGACCTGTACTTCAACGTCACCGTGAACGGCCAGACCTACAACTTCTGCGTGGAGTCCTACCTGTGCGGTCAGGACACCGAGGTGTATCAGGCTGTTGAAGCGCTGCAGATCGGCGACGTGATCAACGCCGAAGGGTTCCTCTACTGGTACGAGGGCGTCAACCCCCACATCACTTCCGTTTCCGCTGCGAACTGAGTTTGAACACAGCAATGGGGAAAGGCATTTGCCTTTCCCCATATTTTTTCGGGCAAAAAGTTTCCCTGTTTTCAGGCTCTGTTAAGCAATGGGGTGTATACTTGGCTCCATCAGGAACAAATCCCCATGAAAGAAGGTACACCATGAAAAAAGTCATCCCTTTGCTCCTCACCGCCCTGCTGCTGGCAGGCTGCGCGTCCACCCCTGCAGCCACAGTGGAAACCACTGCTCCGGTGCAGACCACCGCCGCGACGGAAGCCGCAGCGGAAACCGCACCCGTAGCCGTCGCCGAAGCGCCGGTCTACACCTCCCGCTTTGACAGTGAGACGGTCATCACCCTCTCCGGCGACGGTCTGACCGTAAACGGCGGCGGGGAGACCGACACAGTCTATACCTCCCACGACATTGTCTACTACGAAGAAAAAACCGCCTACGAAAGCGGCAACCCCTACGGTGCGGGCAGCAAAACCGACATGCACACCGCCGAAGAGGCGCAGGCGCACACCGTGGTGAACATCACCGCCCCCGGCGCTTACCGTCTCAGCGGCAAGCTCAGCGCTGGGCAGATTCGCATCGACTTGGGCGAGGACGCCGCGTCCGACCCAGACGCAGTGGTGGAGCTGATTCTGGACGGCGCGGACATCACCTGCACCGTCGCCCCCGCCATTCTTTTCCGGAACGTCTATGAGTGCGACGGTGGCTGGAACACGGAAACCGCCCAGCCCACCGTGGATACCGCCGACGCCGGGGCTAATCTGATTCTGGCAGAGAACAGCCGGAGCACCGTCTCCGGCTCCTATGTCGCCAAAATCTACAAGGACGCCGAAGGGGAAAAGAAGCTGTGGAAGCAGGACGGCGCGGTCTACTCCTACATGTCCATGAACGTCTACGGTCCCGGCGCGCTGGGCATCACCGCTGAAAACGAGGGCCTGAACTCCGAGCTGCACCTGACCATCAACGGCGGTGATATCGCCATCCGCTCTCAGGACGACGGCATCAACACCAACGAGGACGGCGTCTCCGTGACCACCGTCAACGGCGGCACCCTGCACATCATTCCGGGTCTCGGCGCGGAGGGCGACGGCATCGACTCCAACGGCTATCTGGTCATCAACGGCGGCACCGTGGTCGCCTCCGCCAACCCGGCCTCCGACGCCGGTCTGGACTCCGACATGGGTTCCTTCATTAACGGCGGTACGGTGGTCGCCCTCGGCTCCACCATGGACTGGGCGGAAAGCGACTCCAATCAGGTCACCATGAACCTGCAATTTTCCCAGTACCAGTCCAGCGGCAGCGCCATTGTGGTCACGAAGGAAGACGGTACGGTGATTTTCGCCTACGACCCCAGCGAGGATGAGGTGCTTGGGGAAAATATGCGGCAGTATATGGGCGCGGTCATCTCCTGCCCCGCCTTTACGCGGGGGGAAACCTACCAGCTCTGGCTGGACGGCACCGTCACCGGCACGGAAACCGGCGGCGTGTACACCTCCGTCACCGCCTATTCCGGCGGCACCCAGATGCAGTACACCGGCACCGACGTAGGCCGGGGCGGCATGGGCGGCCGCCGACCCGGCGAGGAAAAGCCCGAAGGCATTGACGGCGAGCGCCCCCACACCGGAGACTTCACCCCGCCCGACGGCGATACCGGCCGGGACGGTCAGCACCCGGAAAAGCCAGACGGTGAGCGTCCCACGCTTCCGGAGGGCGAGACCATGCTGGATCGTCAGCCCCCGGAAGGTGGTCAGAATGCCACCGGGGAAGCCAGCACCGGCTTCTACATGAATGATATGGTAAACGCCTTTTCCGGCATAACCGCCGTATAATCAAAAACAGGGCCACCGGCCGTGTGCATCTGCACCGGGCCGGTGGTTCTTGTTTTACGTATTTTTCCGCAGGAATCCGCTGTTGACCAGCAGAATGGTCACGACCCAGGAGCGGGGGAACGCATGGTACAGCATGGGTAAGCTTGGGCTTGCCATGAAAAACCGGGAATATCTGACCCCGGCGGTTCAGATGTTTATGGAATATCTGCCCTTCCGGGAGATGGCGGAGTGAGGAATACCTGTGAACGGACGCGGCTGAGCAGTCTTGTTTTTTGGTTCGTGATATGATAAGATCAGAATTAGAAATTGGAATTGGTGGAGATATGTGATGAATGGCTGCAAATGGTGCGATTATAAAGAAAATGAATGGTTGCTATATCAATCATTACATTGGTCTGTCTATCTGGCCGATATACAGGATTATGTCGGCAGATGTATTTTGGTGTTGAATAGACATTGCGGCAGTCTTTCAGAATTGGATATTTCTGAGTGGATTGAATTGAAAACCATTATAGATAGATTGGAATGTATCTTTAGAGAAGTATTAGGAGCCGAATTAAGCAACTGGAGTTGTTTGTTGAATAACTTTTACAAGGAAGCAATACCAAACCCTCATTTACATATCCATGTGAGGCCGCGATATAAAAATGCCGTTGTAATCAACAATCACTCATACACAGATGCAGAATTCGCGCATCACTATGCTTTGAAAAAAGAGAGTTTATTACCTGATGATGACAGGCAAATATTGTATGCACAAATGAAGAAACATTTTGTTTTATAAATTCCAGTTTGCAGAACAGACAGGAACGACACCACATTTCTGCCATCCCCATAAACATCAACGGCGTGACCTTGCGGTCACGCCGTTTGCATATTCAACTTATCCTCTCAGCACAGCTTCGCGCCGGCGGGGATGGCGTCGCTGACCATTACCAGATTCAGCTTCTCCTCGCCCTTCTCCGTGTGGATGGCAGACAATAGCATACCGCTACTCTCCTTGCCCATCATCTTCCGGGGGGGCAGGTTGGTGATGGCCACCAGGGTCTTGCCCACCAGTTCTTCGGGCTTATAGTATTTCGCAATGCCGGAGAGGATCTGACGGTCGGTGCCGGTGCCATCGTCCAGCGTGAAGCACAGCAGCTTGTCGCTCTTCTTCACCGGCTGGCAGTCCTTGACCTTCACCGCCCGCAGGTCGGACTTGCAGAAGGTGTCGAAATCCACCTTTTCCTCGCTGTAAGGCTCGATCTGAAGCGCCGGGACGGGGGGCTTGTTCAGCTCCTCCAGTGCGGCCAGCTCCTTCTCCACGTCGATTCTGGGGAACAGGGCGGGGCCGGCCACGGTGGCGACGTCGGCGGGCAGAATGCCGAAGCCCGTCAGGCTGTCCCAGTCCGTCCGGGCATCGCCCAAGCGGTGGGCGATCTCCGCCGCGGTGTCAGGCATAAAGGGCTTCAGCAGACCGCCGCAGACGCGGATGGTCTCCAGCAGGTTGTACAGCACCTTCGCCAGACGGGGCTTGCCGTCCTCGGTCTTGGCCAGCACCCATGGGGCGTTCTCGTCGATATACTTGTTGGCGCGGGAAATGACCTTGAACACCTCCGCCAGAGCATTCTGGAAAGCGTACTTCTCCATCTGTTCCTCGTACTTATCCCGGAGGGAGGACACCATGGCGATCAGCTCGGCGTCCTTTTCCTCGTCCGCCGTCTGTACCGCGGGCAGGCGCTCGCCGAAGTACTTCTGCGCCATGGCCACCGTCCGGGAGACCAGATTGCCAAGATCGTTGGCAAGGTCTACGTTGATGGTGTTGATCAGCGCTTCGTTGGAGAAATTGCCGTCGGAGCCGAAGGGGAAGGAGCGCAGCAGGAAGAAGCGCAGGGCGTCCACGCCGAAGCGCTCCGCCAGCACGTAGGGATCGACAACGTTGCCCTTGGACTTGGACATCTTGCCACCGTCCAGCAGCAGCCAGCCGTGGCCGTAGACCTTCTTCGGCAGGGGCAGGTTCAGGCTCATGAGCATGGCCGGCCAGATGATGGAGTGGAAGCGGACAATCTCCTTGCCCACAAAGTGGACATCGGCAGGCCAGAAATCTTCCAGATCGTGGTATTTGTCATTCTCAAAGCCCAGCGCCGTCATGTAGTTGAACAGGGCGTCAATCCAAACATAGACCACATGGCCGGGGTCAAAGTCCACCGGCACGCCCCAAGTAAAGCTGGTGCGGGAGACACACAGGTCTTCGAGACCGGGCTTGATGAAGTTGTTGACCATCTCGTTGACCCGGCTGCGGGGCTCCAGAAAATCGGTGTTTTCCAGCAGGTCCTGCACCCGGTCAGCATATTTGGACAGGCGGAAGAAATAGGCTTCCTCCTCCGCGTCCTGCACCTCGCGGCCGCAGTCGGGGCATTTGCCGTCCTTCAGCTGGCTCTCCGTCCAGAAGGATTCGCAGGGCTTGCAGTACTTGCCCTTGTAGACGCCCTTGTAGATGTCGCCGTTGTCGTGCATCTTCTTGAAAATTCTCTGGATGGACGCCACGTGGTAGTCGTCGGTGGTGCGGATGAAGCGGTCGTAGGAAATGTTCATCAGTTTCCACAGGTCCAGCACGCCCTGTTCGCCGGTGACGATGTTGTCCACGAACTGCTGGGGGGTCACGCCTGCGGCCTTGGCCTTGTCCTCGATCTTCTGACCATGCTCGTCGGTTCCGGTGAGGAACATGACGTTATAGCCCTGAAGCCGCTTGAAGCGCGCCATGGTGTCCGTCGCCACGGTGCAGTAGGCGTGGCCGATGTGGAGCTTGGCGGAAGGGTAATAGATGGGGGTGGTAATGTAATAATTACCTCTGCATTTTTCGCACATAAAGAATCCTCCTAAATAAAAAAGCACCCCTGGAATCATCCAAGGGCGACAAAAACTGACGCGGTACCACCTTGATTCGCACAGACATCCTGTCCGTGCCTCAAACGCCTGTAACGGGACGAACCGGAACCATTTACCCAGAATATATCTGCTCAACGGCTCAGCTCCGAGACCATGTTCCGCTCCCCTCGCCGCACCCCCTCGCACCTTCCGGGGCTCTCTTTCGCGGGAGAAAAAGCGTACTCTTCTCTTCACAGCTTCTGAAATATACAGCGCCATTATATCCCGGTGCAGGGGGTTTTGTCAACACCCTGCACCGGGAATTTCCGATTTTTGTCGGAAAACGCTGATCGTTACGACTTTTCTTCCTTCCCTGTCAGCCACATGGCCACCGCGATGGCGCTGACGCCGCCCACCAGCTTTCCCACGATCATGGGGCCGATCATCTCCGGGGCGAAGCCCGCCGTGAAGCCCAGATGGTCGCCGAAGACGAAGGCCGCCGAAACCGCGAAGGCGATGTTGACCACCTTGCCCCGCCGGTTCATGTCTTTTACCATGCCAAAGGTTGCAATGGAATTGGCAAGGCTGGCGATCAGTCCCGCCGCCGCGGCATCGTTGATGCCCAGCCACCGCCCCGCCGCCATCAGCGGCTTTCGCAGCAGTTTCGTGATCACGAACACCAGCGGGAACGCCCCCGCCAGAACGATAGCGATGGTGCCCACCGTTTCAAAGCCATCCGAAATGGGCGCCATGCCGGGGATGATGACGAATCCCGTCAGCGCCTCCACGATGGCCGCCGCCAGTCCCACGGTCACAACGGCCACCACCAGCTTGCCGAACACCTCGAAGCCCCTGACCATGGCGTTTTCCGCCCGCCACAGTCCCAGAGCAATCAGCGCCGCGATGATGACAATGGGGATCAGGTTGCGCAGCACCATCCCGATGGGGAATCCTGCCGTAAGGCCGCCCGCGAGAACGCCCAGCGGGATGGTGACGATGCCGCAGAGGATTCCCTGCGCCATGACCGGCCTGTCCTTTTCCTCCAGAATCCCCATGGCGACGGGGATGGTGAACACCACGGTCGCCCCCAGCATGGAGCCGGTCAGCACGCCGCCCAGCATGGCCGCCTGAGGACTTGCCGCCAGCTCCACCGCCAGCGCACCGCCGCCCATGTCGCAGGCGAGGATAGTTCCGGCGAACATGGCGGGGTCAGCGCCCAGAAAGGCGAACACCGGCACGACCACCGGCTTGAGCAGGCTTGCAAGCACCGGTGCAAGGCAGACGATCCCCACCATGGCCAGCGCCAGAGAACCCATGGCCAGGATTCCCTCTTCAAATTCCTTTCCCAGCCCCCAGCGGTTCCCGAAAATCCGGTCAATGGCACCGGCCACCGCGAAAGCCGCCATAACCGCTATGAGGATCTCATGAAATGACATTGTTCTCTCTCCCTTACTATGGATTGTCCCGAGAACGGCGTTTTGTCTCAGGACGTTTGGACTACTGCTTTTCGTCCACGATGGCCACGACGGCGGCGTCCACCGGGGCGTCCATGCAGTATTTGCTGGCAACCGTCCCCGTGGCGAGCAGCACCTTGTCCCCCGTTCCCGCGCCTACCTGGTCGGCGGCTACGATGTTTTCTCCGTTGCTCTCCACCACGAGGAAGGTCTGCCCCTGCAGGCACGCCGCCTTCCGCGTCGCCCAGATGGCGCCTACCACTTTTCCTACCTTCATTTCTTCCCCTCCATAATTTCCTTCGCCAGCGGCGTCAGCACCGCGCCGGGACTTGGCAGCTTCCCCGCCGCCCGAAGCCCGCGGGCTTCCTCCGCCGTGATGAGCTTTTTCCGCCCGCCGTCCGTAAACAGCACGCCCCAATTTTTCAGCTCCCGCTGGGCGGAGGCCAGACTTCCCGACAGCATCCGGTTTTTCGGCGCTTCCGGCAGACCCGGTGTGTAGAGATAGACCGGCTTTCCCTCCGCCAGCGCGGACAGCACCCGCTCCTCCCGGAACCGAAGCAGCTGGGACAGGGTCAGTGAGCCAATGACCACCGTGTCGTAGGGCGGCTCCGCCACGTAATCATACCCCAGCTCCGCCGCCGGTTCCTTTCCGATCAGCAGCGCCCGGGTCATGGCAGTATCCTCCCCAGGTCGCCCTTCCGGAAGCCGCAGGCGTTGGCCTCGTCGTAATCCAGATGGACGTAGGAGGCAAATTCCGGGCTGACCCGCACCGCCACGTCCTCAAAAATCACCGGGCGGCTGGTATACGCCTTCAGCTTCACCGTCTGCTTGTCCCGGACGCCGAAGCGGGCGGCGTCCTCCGGGGTCAGGTGGATGTGGCGCTTCGCCGCGATGACCCCCTGAGGAAGCGTGACCCGGCCGTACTGCCCCACGATCACCGCGCCGGGGCTTCCGGCTACGTCCCCGGACAGCCGCACGGGGGCGTCGATGCCCAGCGTCCGGGCGTCGGTGAGGGAAATCTCCACCTGGGCTTCCTTCCGTTCCGGCCCCAGCACCGCCACATTCCCTAATTCTCCCTTGGGGCCGATGACCGTGACCCGTTCATTCGACAGATACTGCCCCGGCTGGGACAGCGGCCGCTTCGGCGTCAGGGGATGGCCGAACAGCGCCAGCGCCTGCTGCGCCGTCACGTGCACATGCCGCCCGGAGGCTTCCAGCTCCACAAAAATCCGCCCCGCAATGGCTTCGGCCAGAGCGGAAAGTTCCCTGTTTTCCATTTGTTTGCCTCCCTGTGGAAAAATCCGGCTTTACTCTCCCAGTCTCTGCAAAATCTTCTCCGTAAGCAGCTCCACCAGTTCGGCATTCACCGCCCCGACAGCCGCGCCGCCCTGGGGAATCGTTGGGTTTTCTCCCAAATCCCACGCCACCCGGCGGATATTGATCAAGTCCAACGGAGAGATGTTGTTGGAGGAGCTGCTGCCGCCCACCGCGCCGCAGCCAAGGGTCAGCGCCGGAAACAGTCCCGTGGTCGCGCCGATGCCCCCCAGCGCCGCCGGTGTGTTGACCAGAAACCGGGACACGGGGATTTTGGACGCGAACCGGCGGATGACCGTCTCGTCCGTGGCGTGGATGGCGAAGGTGTGGCCGCTGCCCTCGTGGCGCAGGACCTCCATGCACTTGCTTAAGACGGCGTCCTCACTGTCCATGACGAAGAACGCCAGCACGGGGCATAGCTTTTCCATGGAGTAGGGCCGGGTCGGCCCCGCCTCCTGCTCCCGGGCAACCAGCACCTTTGTGCCGCTGGGCACGGAAAACCCCGCCGCTTCCGCCAGCTTCGCCGCGGGCCTGCCCACGATGTCCGGATTCAGCGTTCCGTTGGGGCGGAACAGCAGCTTCGCCAGAGCGCCCGCCTGAGTGGAATCCATGAAGTAAAAGCCCTGCCGCTCCCCCTCCGAACGCACGGCGCTTTCCATGCCCTTCTCCACAATGATGCTCTGCTCGGAAGCGCAGACGGTGCCATAGTCAAAGGACTTTGACCTTGCGATACAGGCCAGCGCATGGGCGACATCCGCGCTGCGGTGGATATAGGCAGGGCCGTTTCCCGCGCCCACGCCGATGGCGGGCTTGCCGGAAGAATACGCCGCCTTTACCATGCCGGGGCCGCCGGTGGCGAGAATCAGCCGCACCGGCTCCGCCTTCATCAGCTCCTGACATCCGTCCAGAGACGGGATGCTCAAACACGCCACCGCGTCAGCGGGCGCTCCCGCCGCCTGCGCCGCTTCCGATACGATCTGCGCCGCTTTCCGGGTGCAGGCAATGGCCTTGGGGTGAGGCGAAAACACGATGGCGTTCCCCGATTTCAGGGCGATCATGGCCTTGTAGCACACCGTGGAGGTGGGGTTGGTGCTGGGGATGATGGCGGCGATGACCCCCACCGGCACGCCGATCTCCCAGAGCTTTTTCTCCGGGACTTCCCGGAGAAGCCCCACGGTCTTCATGCCCCGAACCGCCTCCGCCACCCGCTGGGAGGCGAACAGATTCTTAGCCCTTTTGTCCTCCGCATTGCCGAAGCCCGTCTCCTGAACCGCCATTTCCGCCAGCGCCGACGCCTGTGCCGCAAAGGCCTTGGCCACCGCCTCCACGATGGCGTCCAGTTGGCTCTGGGACAGTTCGGCCAGCTTCCGCTGCGCTGTCTCCGCCCTGCGCGCCAGCTCCCGCGCTTCCTGCCGCGCGGTCAGATCCTTGTCAAATTCCATAGAAACCTCCTTACAGGGGCATCCCCGGCAGCACGATTGAGGATACCCGCTAAAACAGCAGACTTGACCCGTCGCCCGCTTTCTTTGTCAGCCGTCCGTTCTCCACGAAGCCCATCTTTTCCAGCCAGCGCTGGAATTCGGGGATGGCCGTCTTGCCCGTGATCTCCCGCAGAGCCGCCGTCTCCCGGAAGCCTGTGGTCTGATAGTTGAGCATGATGTCGTCGCCGTGGGGAATGCCCATGAAATAGTTGCACCCGGCCATGGTCAGAAGGCTGGCCAGATTCTCAATGTCGTTCTGGTCTGCCTTCATGTGGTTGGTATAGCAGCAGTCGCACCCCATGGAAATTCCCGTGAGCTTGCCCATGAAGTGATCTTCCAGCCCCGCCCGGGTCACCTGCCGGGCGTCGTACAGATACTCGGGTCCGATGAAGCCCACCACCGTATTGACCAGAAACGGCGAAAACCGCTTGGCGAAGCCATAGCACCGCGCCTCCATGGTCACCTGGTCGGTGTCGAAATGGGCGTTGGAACTGAGCTCCGAGCCCTGCCCCGTCTCGAAGTACATCACGTTCGGCCCCTCGGCGGTGCCCTGCTTCAGAAGCAGCTGCCGGGCCTCCTCCAACGTCGCGGCGGAGAAGCCGAAGGCCTCGTTGCCCTTCTGGCTGCCCGCGATGGACTGGAAGATCAGGTCACAGGGCGCACCGGCTTTGACAGCCTTGATCTGCGCCGTCACGTGGGCCAGCACGCAGATCTGCGTCGGTATCTGCCAGTGCTCCTTGATCTCCTGAAAACGCCGCAGCACCTTGCCCACCTGCTCCGGGGAGTCCGTCACCGGGTTCAGGCCGATGACCGCATCCCCCGCGCCGAAGCTCAGTCCCTCCAGGGTGGAGGCCGTGATGCCCTCTGGGTCGTCGGTGGTGTGGTTGGGCTGCAAACGGCACGACAGCGTCCCCGGCAGGCCGATGGTGGTATTGCAGTGGGCGGTAACGGTGATCTTGCTTGCGGCGTAAATGAGGTCGAGATTGCCCATCAACTTGCACACCGCCGCGATCATCTCCGCCGTCAGCCCCCGGCTGAGCTTGCGGATGTCGCTGCCCGTGGTCGTTTCTTCCAGAATCCACTCCCGCAGGTCGGACACCGTCCAGCCCCGGATTTTCTCATAGACGGTCTCGTTCACGTCGTCCTGAATGATCCGGGTGACCTCGTCGCTTTCATAGGGGACGGCAGGGTGTTCCCGGAGATCGGCCAGCGTCAGAGCGGAAAGCACCACCTTGGCCGCCACTCGCTCCTGCGCGGACTCCGCCGCCAGGCCTGCCAGCTGGTCGCCGGTTTTTTCCTCGTTGGCCTTGGCCAGCACCTGTTTGATATCCCGGAATGTGTAGGTTTTTCCCAGCAATGTGGTTTTTAATTTCATGTCGTTCATCCTTTTTGTGGGGTGACCTGCGGATGTCGTCCGTTTCCGCAGGTCACCGTTCTTTTCCCCGGCCGGCGTCCGCGCGCTTCTGGATCATCAGCAGATACAGCATACTGCTCATCCGGTTCATGGCCCGGAGGATATCCACCCGGGTCGGATTTCCCTCCCGGTCGCGGAAGGCCGTCACCGCCGCCAGCTCTGCCTCCCGGGCAGCGCACCGGGCGCGGTTGAGCCGGGCAATGGCCGCCCCGTCCGCCGCCGAGGGCATGAAGTGGGGCTGGCCGTAATAGTCCTGGGGAAAATGGCTGCGCTTGCGCTGCTCCTCCTCCGTCAGGCCGCAGAGCCTGTCCCATTGCAGCGGCTCGTCCAGCACCTCACAGCGGATGATCCGCCGCGCCAGCTCCAGAATCTCCCCCACCGGTGCTTCCAGACCTTTGTCCGTCAGCTGGCAGAGGATCAGCTCCGATTCCAGCGTGTCCAGCTTCCCCCGGAAAATAATTCTGGGGTGATCCTTCACCACCAGAAAATCCCCGTTTAAGTGGGTCATATGCTCCGGCTTTTCCGTCAGGAAGCCGCCGGTGAGAAGCGCAAACCTGTCCTGCTTCGCCTGCTCGCCGGGACGGATCTCGATCCGTTCCCGGCTGAGATAATCCCGGGCGGCGCTGGTGAGCTGGTCGCCCTTTCCCAGATAGAAAATGCGCTTGCCCTCCCGGTTTCGGATATTCGCCCGGACGGCTTCTTCGTTATAGAGCATTCCTTACTTCCCGGCGTTCGGGGTCTGGGAGGGACGCCCCTTGGGGAGAATGGAGTCCACCTCCATATGGGGCCGTGCGATCACGTGGACGGAGATCAGCTCCCCCACCTTCTCCGCTGCCGCCGCACCGGCGTCGGTGGCCGCCTTCACAGCGCCCACGTCGCCGCGCACCATCACGGTGACAAGGCCGCCGCCCACCTGCTCCTTGCCCACCAGCTGCACATTGGCGGACTTGACCATGGCATCCGCCGCCTCAATGGCACCCACCAGTCCCTTTGTTTCAATCATGCCCAAAGAATTCGTATCCATCGTGTTTCCATCCTTTCAATTTGTGCGGGGACATGTCCCCTCGTGTTTCCGCTTACCGCTCCACCGGCGATGCCGCAATCTCCGCTACCGCGTCGGCGAAGGCCATACAAGCAGCATCGCAGGCGCTCTGCGTCCCGGATAGCAATCCGCCGCCGAAGTTCGTCTCGCTGGGCGGGGCGTAGAGTTTACATAACGTCACATCCGCCGCTTTCAGCGCCGCGTCCATGGCGTACATGCCCTCCAATGGCGGGGCGATCAGATAGGCCAGCGCCGAGCCTAAGCGCACGCCCGCTTCCTTTGCCAGAAACGTCCCCACGCTGCTGACCGTGTGGGCGAGGTACGGCACCCCCGCCGCATCCTCAAAGCCCACCCGTTCCAGCTCTGCCAGTGCCGCTTCCATACCGCTTCGCACCGCCCCGGGGGTCTGCGCCGCCAGAATGCCGATGACCTCCCCGGCAAAGGGCGTGGTAGCGTTGGCCGCCCCGGCGTAAAAGCTGCGGGCGTATGCCACCTGCACCTGAGCCGCCTTCGTCGCCGCGTCCAGCGCGATGTAGGTGGCGTCGTCGCAGTCCGTGGTCAGCAGCCCCAGAGACGGATACCCTTCCGGCGCGCCCAGCTGACGGCACAGCGCCGGGGCGGCGTTGGCCAGATACCGCACCGCCAGAACCTTCACCGGGATCATGCCCCCGCCTCCAGATGCAGTCCCACGCCGGAGACTTTTTTCTTTAGTATGGTCTCGATCAGCCCCGCGATGTGCGCCCCGGCCTCCACCGCCGGGGTGCCCTGTGCGTGAATGTTGGACACCACCGTCCGGGCGGATTCGGAAACGCCAGTCCTTGGCTGGTAGGTGATATAGGCGGACATGCTCTTGTCCGTCACCAGACCCGGCCGCTCGCCCACCAGCATACACACCAGCTCGCACCCCGTCACGTCGCCGATGGCATCTCCCGCGCCCACCCGGCAATAGCGGACGAAAATCGGCGTTCCCGGGTCAATACCCCTGAGCTTCAGGCCGTCCCGGATGGCCGCGAGGCAATCCATGGCGTTGGCGGTGATGGCGGCGGAGGAAAGCCCGTCCCCTACCACGATCTGCACCCGGGGCGTCCCGGGGACGGCGGCACGGATTTTCTGCTGGTTTTCCTCGTCAAAGCACCGCCCCAAATCCGGGCGGGTCAGGTATTCGTCCTTGTCCCGGCATTTCGTTCTGACCTCCACCATGCCGTTTTTGGCGGCGAAGTCCTCGCTGACCTGAGAAAATACCGCGTCCTGCGCCGCCGCGTGGTCGGCGCGGAAACGGAGCATGGTCAGGGTCTTGTACCGCGCCCCCGCCCGGCCGCTGCCCAGACGCGCTGGGGTCTTTTCTTTCATTTTCCGAAATTTTTCCTCGTTTTCGGCGTGTTCCACCAGATAGAGCTTCCGTAAGTCCAGCGCCGTCACATCCGGGACAAAGTCGCCGTCCCGGTACGGGGTGGGCGCTTTCTCCGGCTGGGGCGCGGTCGGGTGATAGTCGCCGCCCTTCACCGGCGGCTCGTGCTCCATGCCGCTCAATATCTCCGCCACCATGGCGGCCAGTTCCTGTTTGTTCATATGCCTCTCCCCTCTATTTTCCGAGAACCAGAGTCTTTACCACCACCGGTAGGGCTGGCCCCACCGGGGCACCCACGTCCAGATAGCTGCCCTCGCTCACCTTCACCCGGTCGATGCACAGGATTTCCGCGTTGGGGCCGAGACGAAGCGCCAGCGCCTGTCCCAGCGCCTTTGCCATGTCCTGCTCCAAGCAGATCAGCGCTTTTCCGCTCGTACCCGCCGCGATTTCCTCCGCCATCGCCGCCACCTCCCGGTAGCCCGGGGAATTTATCCCCGGAAACGCCAGAATGGCGCTGTCCTCCTGTTTGCCCAGCTCCCGGCGGATGGTCTCCCGGGAAATGTCCGTCAGCGACACCACCGGGACGTTTTTCAGCGGGAACGGGACATTTTGGTGGAACACGGTGCTTCCGGACAGCTGGGCGCTGTGGCAGCCCGCGCCGATGACCGTGGCGCGGATAGTCTCGCTTCCCAGCGTGAATTCTCCCCCGCAGAGCCGGCTTTCCCGGATAGTCTGTCCCAGAATCGGCCCAATATCGCCGAATTCCAGCCATGGAAGCTCTTTTTCGATGCAGTCCGCCACGCCGCCGGAGAAGGAAATGACCAATTCCTTTTCCCGGCAGGGGTCAAACCGCCCCGCTTCCCGGGTGGTCAGCTGCTCCAGCAGGGGCGTTTCCTCCCGCAGACCCGCGGCCATTTCCAGCGCCTGCGTCAGAATTTCGGCCACGGCTTTCACCTGCCCGGGGCTTGCTTTGCCCCCCGGTTTTAAGTCGCACAGCCCCTCCAGCACCGGAGAAACGTAGGTGACGGTGCCGCCGTCGTCAAATTTCAGCAGCCGCCCGCCCACGTTCAGGCAGCCGGTTCTCTCGATTTTCCCGTCGCGGATCAGCGCCAGATTGCTGGTGCCGCCGCCGATGTCCATGTGCAGCACCGTTTTTCCCGTCCGCTGGGAGTAGTCCACCGCCCCCGCGCCCTTGGCGGCCAGTACGCTTTCCAGATCGGGGCCAGCGGTGGCCACCACGAACTCCCCGGCAAAGTCCGACAAGGCGTCCAGCACCGCCCGGGCGTTTTCCTTGCGGCTGGTCTCGCCCGTGATGATGATGGCGCCGGTGTCCACACTTTCCCGGCGGATGCCCGCCTTCCGGTATTCCTCCGCCACCAGCTCCCGCAGCGCCCCGGCATCCACGTGGCTTTCGTCCAGCAGGGGCGTAAAATACACCGGACTGCGGTAGCGGATGTCCCGCCGGGCGATCTCCATTTCCGGCACCGCAAAGCCCGACGCTTTGTTCTCCACCGTCAGCTCCGAGAAGATCATCTGCGTGGAAGTGGTTCCCACGTCCAGCCCCACGCTTCGCAGAATGTCAGACACGGCCGGTCACCTCTTCCAGAATCCGCCGCACCAGAAAATCTTCCACTTCCATGGGATTCGTCTTGCAGCAGGGGTCTTCCAGCGCCGCCCTTACGATCTGCTCCGCGCTGCGCCACACCGACCGGGGGTCTACTCCCGCCTGCGCCAGCGTCTCCGGAAGGTTCAGCTCCCGGCGCAGACGCACAAGGCCGTTTTTCAGGTTCCGCACGGCGATGGTGTCGGCGCTGCCGCCGATCCCCGCGGCTCTCGCCAGCTCGGCGTATTTCTTCGCCGCCACATGGGCGTTGCAGGTGATCACCGAGGGCAGCAGAATGGCGTTCAGCCGCCCATGGGGAACGTGGAACAGCCCGCCCAGACTATGCGCCATGGCGTGGCACAGCCCCAGCCCTGCCTGCGTGAAGGCAATGCCCGCCATGGTCGCCGCCTGATGCACTTTCAGCCGCACGTCCTTCCGCCCCGCGTAGGAGGCCGGGAGGGCGGCAAAGGCGCTGCTGAACGCCTCCCGGGCATACAAGTCCGTCATGGCCCCCGCGTTTTTCGCCGCGTAGGCTTCCACCGCGTGGCTCAGGGCGTCGAACCCCGTCTCGGCGATCAGTCCCTTGGGCAGCTCCTGCAAAAGGTCGCTGTCCAGAATCGCCGCATCGGGGCGTAGGCGCTTGTCCACCAACGGGTGCTTGACCTTGTTGTGGGTCAGGATGGCAAAATCCGTCACCTCCGAGCCGGAGCCGGATGTCGTGGGGATGGCGACCAGCTTGTAGTTTCCCTTCGCGAAATAGGCCATGGCCTTGGCGCAGTCCATGGCGCTGCCCCCGCCCAGCGCTACCAGCAGATCGGGGGCGAATTCCTTCAGCCGCGCCGTCCCCTCCGCCGCCAGCTCCACCGAGGGGTCGGGCTGCACCTTATCAAAATACTCCACCTGAGCGCACTTTGCCGTTTGGGCGATCCGCTGCGCCGTGCCGTTTTTCATGAAAAACGGGTCCGTCACCAGCATCAGCCGCTGGCCGCCCATCCCCGCCAGCGCCGAAACCGCACCGGGGCCGGAATAGATCGTGGTCTTACACTGAAACTCCTCCATAAATATGCACCGCCTTTTCAGCGCTAGTATTTCCCATGGAACGAAAAACATGTATTGCCAAAAATAAAAAAAGAGATAGTCAAATCAAAACAAATGTGTTATGATAAGGAGAAGAGGTGAATGTTATGGAGCAAACCGATGAAACCGTGCAGCCCAAGGAAGAAGGCTATGTCCCCCGCCCGAAGTGGCAGCTGTGGGCAGCCCGGGTCGGGCTTGTGCTTTTTCTTCTGCTGGTGATCGCACAGATCATCAACCTTGCCGGAGGACGGTTCTGATGAAGATTCTGGGAATCGACCCCGGCTACGGCATTACGGGCTTCGGCCTGATCGACGCCCAGCGTGGGCAGTACCGTCTGCTGGGCTGCGGCGCCATCACCACGCCCCCCAATACGGATTTTCCATGGCGGCTTGAGGTTATTTACAACGACATGACCCAGCTGCTGCAAACGGCGCAGCCGGAGGCGGTGGCCATCGAGGAGCTGTTCTTCGGCCAGAACGTCACCACGGGTATCAATGTCGCCCAGAGCCGGGGGGTCATTCTGCTGGCCATCCATCAGGCGGGGCTGCCCATTTTTGAATACAAGCCCATGCAGGTCAAGCAGGCCGTGGTGGGCTACGGCAACGCCAGCAAGCATCAGGTACAGGACATGACCAAGCGTTTACTCCATTTGCAGGCCATGCCCAAGCCCGACGACGCCGCCGACGCCATCGCCATTGCCCTGTGCCACGCCCGTTCGGCAACCTCCCTGCTTGCCCGGGCGGAGAAGCAGGCGGAAAGGTAAATCGGAATTTATATATAAAGGAGAATATTGATGAAACTGTTTTTATGTTCGCACTTTTCAAGTGTAGGAAGTCTGATAAAGGAAGAAATTGAAA
>OGXT01000768.1_pt1 | contig 36519 bp, 20 predicted proteins | sample 1576361 | NCBI WGS metagenome assembly OGXT01 (sample SAMEA3541514, study PRJEB24748) | human gut metagenome | biome: human gut; feature: human-associated habitat; material: faeces | place: China | collected 2012 | reverse complement strand
CGACACCGGGGCGCTCTGCAATTGGCTGGAGACAGCCGACGGCGTCCGGCCGGGCACGGTCTCTGCGAACGGCAACTGCGTGACCTGGCAGACGGATGCGGGCATCACCTGCTCGTATAACCCGCAGCTGGAGCGCATCAGCAAGCGTGCGCAGGAACCGGCGCAGACGGAAACGCTGGAAAGCATTCCCGCCCTGCGCGGCGTGCAGCACGGGCGCGACGTGTATCTCTTCCAGCCGTACTACGGTCTGGACAGCTCATTCACGCGCCAGTATTACGAAGAGGGCCAACGCATCGCCGCGAAGTCCGAGGGCACGTTCTACTATTATAAGACGGAGGCCGCGACGGTTGACGCCATTGCCGACGCGGTCGAGTCCGGCGGCGTTATCCTGTTTGACAGCCACGGCACCACGGATTATACCGGCGACAATGAGGACTACACCTCCAAAGCGACGACGTCCTACCTCTGCCTGCAGAGCGGCGAGGGCCTGACGACCGAGGACTATGCCGACGGCCACGCCGTCTACGGCGGAAGCGGCATCAACGGTATGCGCTACTATGAGGTCGACGGTACGGTCATTGCCAACCATATGGAAAAGCCCGCCAACGGCGGCCTTGTTTGGATGGCGATCTGTCTCGGCATGGCCACGGACGGCCTCGAGGGCCCACTTATGGACGCGGGAGCCGGCGTGGTCTACGGCTACAGCCAGTCCGTTACCTTTATCGGCGATTACTGCTTTGAAGAGGAATTTTTCAACAAGCTGCTGCAGGGCGGCACGGTCGCGGAGTCTATCCGCACCATGAAGGCCCGCTACGGCAACTGGGACTGCTCCCCCGCCATTCTGGGCAGCGATTCCTCCCAGACCGCCGCATCGCTGGAGGAAGCCGTGCGGAAGCATGCAGCCTTCCCCATTGTCGTCTCGGCGGAGGACGCCTATCCCGGTCACGGCAAGGTCGACGCCGTGCAGGAGGTCAGCTCCGTCTGGAGCCTGCTGGAGAGCTTCACCGCGACCGTGACGTCGGACGCCCCGGAAACGGCCGGAACGGTCGTCCAGAAGGGCATGACGGTCACGGCCGTCCCGGCCCGCGGCTACTATGCCGACGGCGCAACGGTCACCCCGGAGGGGGCCGCTGTTGTGACGCAGGAGGGCGACCTGTTCCGCATCTCGTCCCTGCGCGCGGACTGCACGATCACGATCCACTTCTCTGCCAAGACGCCAGCTGTGCTGCACTTTGCCGTGCCGAACGGTGTCATGCAGGCGGATATCCAGAGCTATGTCGGGGATGCGGAGCCCCTGCCGCTGCCCGCCGGGACCCCGGCAGCGGATGCGCAGGACTATTCCTTCGCCGGTTGGTCCCTGCAGGAGCAGGCGGAGCCGATTGAGAGCATGGCCTATCTCCGCGCCGGAAGCGAGCTGCCTGTTGAGCAGCCGAAGCAGACACTTTACGCCGTCTATCGCTATTTTGCGACTCCGGCCGGAACGACGCCTGCCTTCCACGAGCTGACGGAGGCCCCGGAGGACTGGAGCGGCACCTATGTGCTTTCCGCTGCGGGCCGCGCCCTCCTGTGCGACGGCTCGGTCACGGGCGCGGCGCTCGGCAGCAGCGAGGCGGCAGTCCCGTTTGCCGATGCCGGGCTTGCAGAGGAGGACGGCGCGCTGCGCGGCGTTTCCGCTGCGGTCGTTGTACAGATCGAGCGTGCCGCAGGCACGGAGCAGTATGCCATCCGCCTCGGCGGTACTTCCGACGCGGTCTATCTGGCCTGCCGCTCGAACAGCGAGCAGCTCAACACGGCGCAGGACGCCGGAACGTCGCTGTCCCGCTGGGTCATTTCCATGGAGGACGGTCATATGACGATCCGCAGCGCGCGCTATCTCAGCCGCACGCTGCAGTATGATGCGGATGCGGGCTGCTTCCGCTGCTATGCCAAGACGAAGACTCCGCTGACGGTCTACCGCGGCGAGACGAGCAGCCTGTGGTATACGACGCAGCCGAAGATGCATGATCATCAGCTGGTCGAAACGGGCCGTCGCGAGCCGACTTGCACCATGTCGGGCTGGATCGACTTCCGCTGCACGATCTGCGGCGAACTGCGCCGCCAGCCGCTGGAGCCGCTGGGCCACGAGGTCGTGAACGGCCTCTGCGTCCGCTGCGGCGAAGTGATGCAGCTCCCGTTCCGGGATGTGCCGGAGGATGCCTATTACTATGACGCCGTCGTCTGGGGCCTGTCCCACGGCGTGGTGAACGGCACGTCGGAGACGACGTTCTCGCCGGACCTGTCCTGCACCCGCGCGCAGGCCGTCACGTTCCTGTGGCGTGCTGCCGGGATGCCCGAGTCCTCCGGCAATACGGCGTTTGCCGATGTTCCGGCGGACAGCTACTATGCTGCGGCTGTTGCCTGGGCGGCGGAGAACAACGTTACGAACGGCACGGGCAGCGGCTGCTTCAGCCCGGATGACCTGTGCACCCGCGCGCAGATCGTCACGCTGCTGTACCGGCAGCTGACGAAGGAAATCTGAAAAATCGGATCAATTTTTTGGTCCGTTTTTTAAGGCAGCACCGCACAATTCAGCGAGAGCATTCGGCGAAAAATATCCGGCGAAGGCCAAATTATGCGGTGTTGCCAAATAAAAAAAGGAGGAAACCCAAGAGATGACAAAACATCGTGTGACTCGCCGCCTGCTGGCGGTGGCGCTGTCCGTGCTTCTGGTGCTCGGCTGTGTCGCTCCGGCTGTCGCGGCGACCTACGAGAGCGGCACCTACACCGGTACGGGTACGGGCCGCAACGGGTCTGTGGCGCTGACGCTCACGCTGACGAACGGCGCGATCGCGAGCGTGGACAATGTGACCCATTCGGAAACTGCCCGCTATTGGGAAAAGGCCAAGGTGCTTCTTGACCGGCTCGTCGGTCTGCAGACCCCGGAGCAGGTCGAAAAGCTCGACGCCGTGACCGGCGCGACCCTGAGCAGCAATGCCATCAAGGAAGCTGCGAAGGACGTGTTCCGTCAGGCCGAATCGAAGGAGACTCCGGTCTTCGCGTCCGGCAGCGGCACGAAGAGCGACCCGTATCTCATCCGCACGGCCGCGCAGCTGCAGGCCTTTGCCGCAGCCGTCAACGGCGGAACGGGCTATGAGGGCCAGTACATCAGTCTGGATGCCGATCTGGACCTGACCGGGACTGCGTGGACGCCCATCGGCGCGACGGGCTCGTTCAACGGCAGCTTCAACGGCAACTATCATACGATCACCGGCATGACCATCGGCTCGGAGAGCGAGAAGGCTTCCTATACGGAGGCAGGCCTCTTCGGCTCGGTAGGCAAGGGCGCTGCCATCCGCAACGTCGGCGTTATCAACGCCGCGATCTACAACAAGACCACGACGGACCCGAGCGTCGGCCTTCTGGCGGCCGGGATCAGCGAGAACAGCATCGTCGAGAGCTGCTGGGCGACCGGCACGATCTACAGCGATACGACTTCTCCCTATTATTCCTACGTCGGCGGCCTCGTCGGCAGCATCGGCATCAAGAGCCTCATCTGCAACAGCTGGACGAACGTTGTCGTCTATGCCAAGGGAAGCTCTGACAGCTTTGTCGGCGGCATCGTCGGCGATACCGGCAACAACTCCGCCGTTGTGAACTGCGCGGCCCTCGGCTCCGTGGCAAACTACGGCAACACCTCCATGATGTACGGCGCGGGCGGCGTTGTGGGCTACAGCTCCGGCGCGGTCTATGCCAGCTATTCCTCCAGCCGCATCCATATGGACGCCATGTCCTCTGACGACGGTGCGGACGTGCCGGTCGGCGGCGTTGTCGGCTCTCCCTCGGCTCTGTCTGCGGCCTACAACTGCTATTTCAACAAGGAAGAGAAGCAGACCTATTATGACGGCGAGGTCTCGACGCCGCTGGCCGTCGGTTACGACGTGCTGAACTACAGCGAGAGCGACAACGATCACTGCGAGGGACTGACTGCCGCCGAGATCGCCTCCGAGACGCTTCTGAACAAGCTCACCGCGGCCCTGACGCCGGAGGAGCTGGCAAAGGGGCAGGCCTACTTCAAGTCCGAATCCCTGCTGACCGGCGACATCACGCTCGACAGCCTGCTGAGCATGACGGAAAACGGCTGGTGCACATGGGAGCGCAATGCGGACGGCGCGCTGCTGCCCACGGCGGGCGGCTCCGTCACGCCGGAAGAGCCGGATTACTTCGCAGGCGGCGACGGCTCGGTCGGCGATCCCTATCAGATCGCGACGGAAGCGCAGCTGCGCGCCTTTGCCGAGGCCACGCAGGCCGGGAAGCTCGTGACGACGAACGTCTGCTTCGTCCTGACGGCCGACATCGCCCTGAACGGCGAGTGGACGCCGGTCCACAGCTTCGGCGGCACGTTCGACGGCGGTGATCACACCGTCTCCGGCATGACCATCGGCACGGCCGATGCGCCCTCCAAGCTGGTTTCTGCGGGCTTCTTCGATGTGCTGGCCAACACGGCCAGAGTGCATGACCTGCACCTGACGAACGCCTCCGTCTATGTGCAGCGCTCCGGCGCGGCGCTGGATGACCGAATCTATGCCGGCGGCCTCGTCGGCGGCGCGGGCACGGCGGGCAGCAATGTGCGCATCGACAACTGCTCCGTCACGGGCAGCACGATCTCCGCTGCCTCCGGCACGTTTGCCTATGCGGGCGGCCTTGCCGGTCGTCTCGACCGCGAAAACGTTGTGACGAACTGCTGGACGGATATTGCCGTCACCGCAGTCTCTGCCAATTCTCCCGCCTGCGCGGGCGGCCTTGTCGCCACCATCGGCGGCAGCAGCATGATCGCCAATGCGGCCGCGCTGGGCGATGTCTCGGTCACGGGCGTCAGTGCGGAATACAACTGGTGCCGCGCGGGCGGCCTGCTGGGCTCCTCTGCCTATCTGACCCACAACTGCTACGCCTCCGGCAATGTCTCCCTGCAGGATTCTGCCGAGAGCGTCAAGAACGTCTATCTCGGCTGCCTCATCGGCGAGCAGAGCGGCGGTGTGGTCGTCTCCGGCCACTATTCCAACGGCGCAGTTCTGCGATACAACGGCGAGACGCAGACGGCCAAGGCGACCGGCTCCATCCCCTCGTCGTGGTATTTCGACTACAACAAGATCACCGCGCACGACAGCGTCACGGATGCGGCCTTTGCCGCGGCCATGAACGACGGCATCTCCGAGAGCGGCATTGCCGAGACGGATGCCTATCTGACGAGCAGCGGCAAGTTCACCTCCTATACTGCCGAGAGCCTTGCGGCCATGCGCCCGGCTGCCTGGCAGAGCTGGGGCCTTGCGGACGGCAAAGTCGTCCTCGGCGGCTCGCAGGATGACCCGACGTTTGCGGGCGGCGACGGCTCCGAGACCGCTCCGTTCCTCATCCGTACCGAAGCGCAGCTGCGCGCCTTCGCAGCGACGACGGCGGACGGCGAGACCTATGCCGGTCAGTATGTCGCGCTGGATGCCGATATCCCCCTGAACGGCGACTGGACGCCGATCCATTCCTTCGCCGGTACGTTCGACGGCCAGGGCCACACGGTCTCCGGCATGACCATCGGCACGGAGTCCGCTCCGGCCGATGCCTCGGATACGCCGCTCGGCTTCTTTGACATTCTGGCAAACGATGCACGGGTCCGCAATCTGCACCTGACCGGCGTGAGCATCTACGGCTCCGCAGTGGGCCAGTGGACGCGTCCGTTCGTCGGCGGCATCGCGGGCGGCTCCCTGAGCATTGGCTCGGGCGTCCGTATCGACAACTGCTCCGTCACCGGCTCCGCCATCTCCCTGACAGCGGAAAACTGGGCCTACACCGGCGGCATCCTCGGCGCGCAGGCCATGAACGGCGTCATCACGAACAGCTGGACCGATGTGACGGTCTCCGCCATCTCCAAGAGCGGCCTGACCTGCGTCGGCGGCATCACTGCCATCAACAGCAACGGCGCCATGCTGGCAAACTGCGCCGCGCTGGGCGATGTGATCTCCCACAACGGCTACACGCTCACCAGCACCATCAGCGGCGCTGCCGGCGGCCTGATCGGCCAGGCGACCGGCCTGCTGCACAACTGCTATGCCTCCGGCAACATCGAGCTGGTCAACGCCATGGATGTGGCAGCGCCTGCCGCCGGTATGCTGGTCGGTAAAATTTCCGCAAGCCGCGCGCTGAACGGCTTGGTCGTCGGCTGCCGCTATGAGACGGCCGCCGTTGTGACGGCCAACGGCACGCAGATCGAGACGGCTGCCGCGGGCGCCATGGGCGACACGGTCCGGCTGGAGAATGTCTCTGCTGCCGACACCGGCGCGAAGACGTTTGCAGACACCATGAACGAGGGCCTCTCGACTGCGGGCCTCGGCCGCACCGACCGCTGGCTGACCGGCGAGGATGTCGGCTTTACCGCAGAGGAGCTGGCTGCGCTGCGCCCGGCGGCATGGTATGCCTGGGAGCGCAATGAGGACGGCAAGACGGTCCTGAGCGCCAGAGTCTATGAGGATACCGAGATCCCGACGCCGGACTTCTTTGACAGCGGTGACGGCACGGAGAAGGATCCGTGGATCATCCGCACGCTTGCCCAGCTGCAGACCTTCCGCGCGTTCTTTGCGAAGAGCGACTTTGACGGAGCCTGCATCGCTCTGGCGGCCGATCTCGACCTGACCGGCGCAGAGTGGGCCCCCATCGGCCACACGGACAGAGGTGTGCAGGCCTTCCGCGGCCACTTTGACGGCCGTGGCCACACCATTTCCGGCATGAGCATCGGCACAGCGAGCGCGCCTGTGACCGACACGACGAAGACGTACTACGGCCTGTTTGCGGCCCTGATGGACGGTGCTTCCGTCGAGGACCTCCGCGTGGAGGGCAGCATCTATGTCACGGGCGAGCAGACGGTGTCTGCCGGTCTGCTGGCAGGCTGCAGCGACCTTGCGCTCATCGACCGCTGTTATGCGGCGGGCACGGTGCAGGTCCGCACCGAAAACGGCAGCTTTGCAAACAGCAGCTTTGCGGGCGGCCTCATCGGCTACAGCCAGCGCAGCGAGATCTACAACTGCGGCGCGGATGTCACGCTCGACGCCTACTGCAAGACGGCAAACGCCGAGGCGGGCGGCATTACGGCCATGAACGCCTTCGGCATCATCGCAAACTCCTATTCGACCGGCACGCTGACCGCGGCCACGGACCGCACCGTGGACGACAGCGGCGTGAGCTACCTCGGCGGCATCGCAGGCTGCCAGGCCGGTACGCTTGTGAACTGCTACAGCGACTGCACGCTGACGTCCAAGACGTGGACGAAGTTTGTCGGCGCGCTCGGCGGCATGGCCACGGCCATCAGCGAGAGCTATGACAGCTACTATACAGAGGATGCGGCCCTGACCATCGAGGATCAGCGCCTCGATCCGCCGGTCGCCTTCGGCACGGTCGTTCCGTCCGGCTACAACGAGGACGGCGATCTGCTTAACGGTGCGTTTATCTACAACGTCACGGCCATGACGCTGGAGCCTGCCGCTCTGGCCGCGGCCCTGAATGAGAACTTTGCCGCATTCCCGGTCGACCCGGCCGAGCTGACGGTCCCGCTCCTGCGCTGGACGGTCGTCGACGGCAAGGCGGTCCCGCGCGGCGGCGCGGCGGGCATCACCTATGTTCCCGTGGAAAAGCCGGACCCGACGCCCGAATATGCCTATCAGGACGGCGTGTACTACGGCCGCGATGAGGCGGAGCATGTCATTGTCCGCATCGTCGTGAAGGACGGCAAGATCGTCTCCGCCGAGATCGTCACCCCGAAGGACTTCGACGCCGACCATGCCGAGGAGATCCTCGCCGCCGTGGTCAGCAGCCAGACAGTCGAACACGCCGACAGCGACACGGCGGACGACAGCACCCTGAAGTCCGCGCTGAAGGTCGCCCTGAACCGCGCCCTGCTCGGCGATACCTCGACCTATGATCCTGCCGATCCCACCGCGATCTTCGACGACGGCAGCGGCACGAAGGCCGACCCGTACCGCATCGCAACGGCCGATCAGCTGCGTGCCTTTGCGGCAGCCGTGAATGAGGAAGAGCATTTTGCCGGGGAATACATCGTCCTGACGGCGGATATCGATCTCGCGGGCCGCAAATGGGTCCCGGCAGGCAATGCCGGAGCGCACTGTTTCAGCGGTATTTTCGACGGACAGAACCACAAGATCCTCGGCCTGCGCATCGGCACGGAGGAGACGCCTGCGGACTATGTCGCAGCCGGTCTGTTCGCCTATGCCGACGGCGCGATCATCCGCAACGTCGCCATCGAAAATGCACAGATCAATATCAAGCGCACGGACAGCGTCCGCATCTATGCGGGCATCGTCGCCGGTGTTATGGATAAGTCCGAGACCGGCGCAGGCACGCTGATCACGAACTGCGCCGTCTCCGGCACGGTCTCCGCGTCCTCCAAGGACTGGAGCACGGTCGGCGGTATCGTGGGTCAGAGCTATGACAGCGTGATCCTGAACTGCAGCGCCCATGTCGACCTGACGACGGTCTCCGTCAGCGGCAGTGCGCTGGCAGGCGGCATCGTCGGTCTGGACGGCTTCTCGATCCTGGCCAACAGCTATGCCATGGGCAGCATCTATGCCGATGCAGGCGTGAACGCTGCGACCATCGGCGGCATCGCCGGTATGCAGGCGGGTGTTGCGGGCAACAACTATTCCGACATGAAGCTCACGTCGAAGAACGCCACGGGCGACATCGGCGGCATCGCGGGCCGCAACACGGCCATCGGCACCGTGAATTACGGCTACTTCAACAGCGAGCAGGAGCAGCGCAGCGGCAACAGCGTCGTGACGCCTGCAAAGGACATCGGCACGAACGTGACCATGGGCTCGACCGGCGTTGTGCGCAACACGGCAGCCATGACCGGCGCGGAGCTGCGCAGCGAGACGTTCCGCGACCTGCTCAACGAAAACCAGTGCGAGGACCACGAGCTGCGTTCCGCCCTGCAGGACGGCGTCACCCGCTACAGCATCAAGCTGCGTGCGGACGGCAACCTGACGGTGGACAGCTGGATCCTGGACGGCGAGGTCCGGCAGAAGAACGCTCCGGTGCTCGAGCTTGACCCGCAGGCGCCCGAGGCACCGGTCATCACGCCGGACGGCGGCAGCTACGCCGAGGCGCAGACCGTGACCATCACGGCGGCCTCTGCCGACGCTGCGATCTACTACACACTTGACGGCTCCGATCCTCTGAACGGCACGCTCTACACCGGCCCGTTCACGCTGGAGCAGTCCGCCGTCGTGCGCGCCGTCGCCGTCCGCGGCAACTCCGTCAGTGCGGAGGCAAGGGTGGAATTCACCATCGAGACGGTGCATAATGCCGTCCTGAGCTTTGTCTCCAACGGCGGTTCCGTTGTGGAGCGCGTGGAGCTGCCCGTCGGTACTGCCGTGGACCTGAGCGCCTATTTGACGGAGCGCGAGGGCTATGACTTCACCGGCTGGTATCTCGACGCCGCGCTGACGCAGCCCATCACAAGCCTGACGCTCGAGGCCGACACGACGGTCTACGCGGGCTGGCGCATCCGCAATCCCTTCGTCGACGTGGCCGAGAAGGACTACTTCTATGACGCGGTTCTCTGGGGCGTGGAAAACGGCGTCGTCAAGGGCATGGATGAGACGCACTTCGAGCCGGAGACGGTCTGCACCCGTGCGCAGGCGCTGACGTTCCTGTGGCGTGCAAACGGTATGCCGCAGCCGAAGACGACGACCAATCCGTTCGTTGATGTCGATGCCTCTGCCTACTACTATGACGCAGTCCTATGGGGTGTCGAGAACGGCATCGTCAAGGGCATGGATGAGACGCACTTCGAGCCGGATACGGCCTGCAGCCGCGCGCAGGCGCTGACGTTCCTGTGGCGCGCGAAGGGCATGCCGCAGGCAAGCGGCACGACGTTTGCCGATGTCCCGGCCAATGCCTACTATGCGCAGGCAGTTGCCTGGGGCGTAGAGAACGGCATTGTCAAGGGCATGGATGAGACGCACTTTGAGCCGGATACGCTCTGCCAGCGTGCTCACGCCGTGACGTTCCTCTGGCGTGCCTACGCGAACTGATACTAGAATCTGATAAAAAGCTTTAAAAGCTTTTTATAGCGCCGAAAGCGCGTCAGATTCTGCATGAGACGGCGCAGCGTGCGTCAGCACGATGCGAGTGTGCGTAGCACACGGGATTCCTGATTAAATGTTTTAATCAGGAATCAGTATGAAATGCCATAACCCGTAAATAGCCAAAGCCCGCTGCAGGGTTCCCTGCAGCGGGTTCATTTTTGGCAGCTAGAAAAAGGCGCGCCGCTGATACCTCGGTATCCGACCGGCGTGCCTTTTTTGGTGCCGCTGACCGGGGTCGAACCGGTACGCTTTTTAGGGCGAGGGATTTTAAGTCCCTTGTGTCTGCCTATTCCACCACAGCGGCATATCTGCATTCTGAAACAAAGATATTTTATCATTTTGAGCCGCTCCCGTCAAGCCCCGCGTGCCGCCGGGGGAAAATTACGCGAAACAGCGGCAGAGGCTGGTGGGACTTCGTCAAACTGCCGAACAAATGTACAGAAAAACGTCATATGATTGTTGAATTATGCCGAAATATGAGATATAATGAAGGAAAGATTAGTGGGCTTTGCGGATATTTGAAAAAAGAGAGAAAAATGTTGAATTTTTTGGGCAGAGTCCAATTTATTGGACAGCGGATGATGTATGATGAGAGCAGATAAGCGAAAGGCAGGTGAGGGGCATGGAATTCTATGCGCACAAGCGCGAGATGCCGGACGGAGCGATCGTCACGCAGACGGTGCGGGAGCATTTGGTAGGAACGGCGCAGCGGGCCGCGCAGTGCCTGCGGCAGGTCGGCCTGGAGCATGCGGGCTATCTGGCAGGGCTGCTCCACGATTTAGGTAAATACACAGAGGCTTTCCAGCAGTATCTGGACGAGGGAGACAGCACGAAGCGCGGCAGCGTGATCCACACGTTTCAGGGCTGCCGTTACCTGATGGAGCAATACCATCGCGGGGACATCCAAACCATTTCCTGTGCAGAGCTGCTTGCCTTTGCAGTCGGTGCGCACCACGGATTATTCGACTGCGTGGACCAAATGCGGCGCATCGGCCTGCAATATCGCGCCGAAAAGCAGGACATCTCCTATGAGGAAGCGGTCGCTGCCTTCCGGCAGGAAATACCGACTGAGGAGATCGAAACACTTTTTGCAGCGGCTTCGGAGGAGATCAACGAAGTCATTGGTCGCATGGACAGGACCTATGATAACGATCGCGAGTACGCTTTTGAAACAGGCCTGCTCGCAAGGCTGCTCCTGTCCGCAGTGATCGAGGGAGACCGCTGCGACACGGCGGCCTTCCAGATCGATGCACATCCGCGAGTTTGGCCGGAGGATATGGCTCCAATCTGGAAAGATCGATTGGAATATCTGGAAGAAAAGCTGCAGGGATTCCCATGCGGCACGCCGGTGGAAAAAGCCCGGCATGCGATCTCAGATCAGTGCCGTGTGTTCGCCGAAAACAAGCCGGGGATCTATCGGCTGAATGTCCCGACGGGCGGCGGCAAGACGCTCAGCTCCCTGCGGTATGCGCTGGCGCATGCAATGTATTTCCGGAAAAGCCGGTTGATCTTCACTTCTCCGCTGCTGTCGATCCTGGAACAGAATGCAGCCGTCATCCATCAGTATGTCGGCGACGACAGCCTGATCCTGGAGCATCATTCCAACGTTGTGCAGACAGAGCCTGCGCAGGGCGAGCTGGACGAGCGGGAGCTTCTGGTGCAAAGCTGGAATGCGCCGATCATCATCACGACACTGGTCCAACTGCTGAACACACTGTTCGATGGAAGAACGACGGCGATCCGTCGCTTTCAGGCTCTCTGCAGCAGTGTGATCGTTATTGATGAGGTGCAGACCGTGCCCGTCAAGATGCTGACCCTGTTTAACCTTGCGATCCGGTTTCTGAGCGAGCAGTGCGGCGCAACGATCGTGCTGTGCTCAGCAACGCAGCCAGAGCTGAAGGACGCTGCCCACCCGCTGCCGGTACAGCCGCAGGAGATCGTGCCGTGGGATGCAGAACTCTGGGCAGCCTTCCGCCGGACGGAGCTGCACGGCTTGCCGGACCGTCGTCTGGAGGAGCTCCCGGAGCTGATCCGTGAGAAAATGGAGGAGACCGAAAGCCTGCTTGTCGTGTGCAACAAGAAAAACGAGGCGGCCTATCTGCTGGAAGAGACGCGCTCGCCGGACTATCGCAGCTTCCACCTGTCGGCCGGAATGTGTATGCAGCACCGTCGGGTGGTGCTGGTGTCCCTGCAGAAAGCGCTTGCGCAGCGCGAAAGGGTCCTTTGCGTTGCCACGCAGGTGATCGAGGCGGGTGTAGACATCTCCTTCGATGCCGTTCTGCGCCTGACGGCTGGTATGGACAGCATCGTGCAGGCGGCCGGACGGTGCAATCGCGGCGGCGCATCGAGTGCGCCGCGCCCGGTGTATGCCGTGAACTGCGCCGATGAAACGCTGGGGCATCTGCGGGATATCCAACGGGGCAAGACCGCAACGCTTGAATTGCTGGAGGCGTTCCGCACGGAACCGGAGCGCTTTGCAGGCGACCTGTTTTCCGCTGACGCGATCCGCTATTACTATCGAGCTTTGTATCGCGACATGGCGGAGGAAGCGCAGGACTATCCGGTTGACCAGCTGGGAACGACACTCTTTGACCTGATGGGGAGCAATGAAAAATATGCCGATGAGGACTGTACCGATGTCGAGGGCTTCGTCCTGTGGCAGGCACTGAAAACCGCAGGGCAGGAATTCTCCGTATTTGACGAGAACACGACGGATGTGATCGTCCCGTATGGCAGGGGAAAGCAGCTCATCACAGAACTGTGCTCCGAACGGTGCAGAGTGGACCCGGCATATCGTGCCGCGCTGCTGAAAGAGGCAAACGGCTTCACGGTGAGCCTGTATTCCCATCAGAAAAAACGGCTGGAACAGGAAAACGCGCTGTTTCCCGCCTGCGGCGGCTGTGTCTGGGTTCTGGCGGACGGCTTTTATGATGATACGGTCGGACTCATTCGCGACCAGAAAAAACAGGGATTTATGGAGGTGTAAGCAGCTTGAAAAACACAAGGTACGACAACATCGTGGAGTTTCAGGTAACGGGGGACTATGCCCTGTTCTCGGACCCCATCCTGCGTGTCGGCGGAGAAAAGTGCAGCTATCAGGTGCCGACCTATGAGGCGCTCAAGGGCATCCTGCAGTCTGTCTATTGGAAGCCGACGATCATCTGGGTCATCGATGCCGTGCGCGTGATGCATCCTATCCAGATGGAGACAAAGGGAATCCGCCCGATCAAGTATTCGGGAGGAAATGATCTCAGCTACTATACTTATCTGAAAGACTGCTGCTATCAGGTCCGCGCCCATTTTGAATGGAACGAGAACCGGCCGGAGCTGGCGGCGGACCGCAATGAGAACAAGCACCATGAGATCGCAAAGAAGATGATCCGCAAAGGAGGACGCCGGGACATCTTCTTGGGAACGCGGGAATGTCAGGGCTATGTGGAGCCGTGCGTCTTCGGCGAGGGGACGGGCGCTTATGATGAAACGCCGGAGCTTGCCTTTGGCCTGATGTACCATGGCATCACTTATGCCGATGAGGCCTATTCCGAGGAGACCAGCGGGAAAATGACCGTCCGCTTCTGGAATCCGGTGATGAAGCGCGGCGTGATCACGTTCCTGCCGCCGGAGCAGTGCCCGCAGTATAAAACGATCGGTCCAATGAATATCAAGCCCTTCGGGGAGAAACTGAACAATTTCTCCGGCCTGCAGGAATTTGAGGAGGGAACATAATGGGACTGCTGCAGCGAGCTATCGAGACGTATGATGCCAATACTGCCCTGATCGGCGTGTACCGGGACGGGCATGAGCCGCTTGCGCCGATCGGCCACATTCTGACAAGCGCAAACATTGAGATCACATTGAATGCACAGGGAGAGTTCCTTTCTGCGCGAAAGGTTAATAATAAGGAGGAACCCAAAATTCTGATCCCGGTGACGGAGGAATCCAGCGGCCGCACCAGTGGACTTGCGGCGCATCCCCTCTGTGATCAGCTGAAGTATGTTGCCAACACGAACAAAGAGGCACACGAGCTTTATCTTACTGCACTGCGAAAATGGGAAAGATCTGCATATGCGCATCCGTTTCTCACCGCGATTTCCACGTATGTTAGGAACGGCTCGGTTCTTAAGGACCTTACGAAATGCGGTGTCCTTGCTTTGGAAAAAGGCGGAGGCTATGATGAAAAACAGATGATCTGCTGGCGCGTATTGGGCATTCCCACAGAGGAACCTGCCTGCTGGAAGAACCGGAATCTCTTCTCTGCGTTCGAATCCTATTATTGCAGCCAGCTGGCAACGCGGGATATGGCTTTGTGTATGCTGGAAGGAAAAACAGAACCCATAGCTTTGCAGCATCCCAAGGGCATCATCCCGGTGAATGGGAATGCAAAGCTGATCTCGGCCAATGATTCAAGTGGCTTTACCTATCGGGGACGCTTTTTGGATGATGGCCAGGCAGCTACGGTCGGCTATATCGCTTCGCAGAAAGCGCACAATGCGCTGCGCTGGCTGGCGTCCGAACAGGGGGTTCGGGAGTTTTCCGGAAAACGGATATTCCTCTGCTGGAACCCTGCCGGAAAAACGCTCCCAAGACCGATGCGGCGGATGCGGGACGCAGATGCTGCGCCGCTCCGGAAGCCGAGCGATTATCAAGAACAGTTAAAAAGTACGCTGCTGAGCTTCCGAAAGGATCACCAGCTGCAGGACACGGACTGCGCCGTTCTGGTAAGCTTTGATGCTGCGACGACCGGCCGCCTTGCGGTAACCTATTACAACGAGATCACGCTCAAGACCTTTCTGGAGCGGATACACGATTGGGATGCGCATTGCTGCTGGTTAGCAGGGAATTACGGAATACAGGCTCCTAATTTGCTTCAACTCGTGGATTGTGCTTTTGGTACCCAGCGAAATAACTTTTTGGAAACAGACGATCGCATCCAGCGTCAGCACCTGCAGCGACTGCTGAACTGCAAAATGAACGGTGGGATCTTCCCACTGGATATTCTGAAAGCATTGACGCAGCGGGCGTCTTCCCCGCTGGCCTATGATGTTTTGAACTGGAGAAAAATCGTGCATGCAGCCTGTGCTGTTCTCCAGAAATATCGGTATGACACAAAACAGGGAGGTAATGAAATGGCTTGGGAACTGGACACAAATAACCGCAGCTTCCAATATGGCAGGCTGCTGGCTGTGATGGAACGTGCGGAGATGGACTACTACACAAAGACAAACGAAAACAGGCAGACAAATGCCATCAAATTTATGAGTGAGTTCCGAAGACGGCCGTTCACCGTGTTTGAGCGGGTCAACCGTCAGCTGGAGCGCGCGTATCTCGATCGCATCGATGCATGGCAGGTCAGACGCTATAAACAGCTTGTGGGGGAAATTATCAACATTCTGCGTGGATTCCCGGAGAACGAGCTGAACCGGCAGCTGGAGGATCTGTATCTCATGGGCTATGAGCTGCAGCGAAATGCCTTTTTCACCAAAAACGACACAACAAATCATACAGAGGAGGAATAAAACATGGCAGCACTGAAGAATAAGATCGATTTTGTGGCACTGATCTCGGTAACGAACGCAAACGGAAACGGAGACCCACTGAACGGCAACCGTCCCCGGACGGATTATAACGGCATGGGTGAGATCTCGGACGTGTGCATTAAGCGGAAGCTCCGGAACCGGATGCAGGACATGGGCAATGCGATTTTCGTACAGTCTGAGGACCGCTGCGACGACGGCTTCAAAAGCCTGAGTGATCGCGCGACGGCTGCGACCAAGGGGATCAAGGAGAAAGAGACCTATGCACAGACTGCGTGCGAAAAGTGGATGGATGTACGGAGCTTCGGACAGGTTTTCGCATTCAAGAGCAATGACAAGAGCGGTGTCTCCGTCGGCGTCCGCGGACCTGTTTCGATTCATCAGGCAGTCAGCATCTCTCCGGTCGAGATCGAAGAGATGCAGATCACCAAGAGCGTCAACGGCGAAACGGGCGAGAAGCGCTCGTCGGATACCATGGGTACGAAGCATTTTGTCAGATTTGGATTCTATGAGATCAAGGGCGCGATCAACGTGCAGTTGGCGGAAAAGACCGGCTTCTCGCAGGAGGATGCAGCTGTTGTGAAGGAATGCCTCCGCACGCTCTTCGCGAACGATGCCTCCGCCGCGCGGCCGGAGGGCTCCATGGAGGTCGTAAAGCTCTTCTGGTGGGAACATAACTGCAAGGAGGGACAGTATTCGTCCGCAAAGGTGCATCGAAGCGTCCATGTCACGCCCAAGAATCCGGAAGGGATCCCGACATGTGTGGACGACTATGAGATCACGCTCGATGAGCTGCCCGGCCTTGTTCCGGAGATCATAGATGGCGTATAACGAGGACGAGTATCTCCAGCTTTCCGGGATCCAGCATTTCCGGTTCTGCCGCAGACAGTGGGCTTTGATCCATATCGAAAATCTGTGGGCGGAGAATGTCAGGACCGTGGACGGGGAGCTTATGCACGAACGGGCGCACGACTCCGGCCTGCGGGAAAAGCGCGCCGGCGTGATCGTGACGCGCGATCTGGCGATCTCGTCTCCGACGCTGGGCGCCTCCGGGGCATGCGATGTCGTGGAGTTCCGAAAGTCGGCTGACGGGATCCCGCTTCCGGGTGAGGAGGGCCGCTTCCGGCCCTATCCGGTCGAGTACAAGCACGGCTCGCCGCGGGAAGACCTGGCCAATGAGCTGCAGCTCTGCGGGCAGGCGATGTGTCTGGAAGAAATGCTTTGCTGCGATATCCAAAAGGGCGCGCTGTATTTCGGCGAAATGCGGCACCGGATCGAGGTAGAGTTCACGCCGGAGCTGCGCCGGGAGGTGGTGGATACCATGAAGGAAATGCACAGCCTCTACCGGCGCGGCCATACGCCGAAGGTGAAGCCGACGAAGTCCTGCAATGCCTGTTCCCTGAAAGACCTGTGCCTGCCGAGAATGTCGCGCTGCGGTTCCGTGAAAAGCTACCTGCAGAGGCATATGGAGGAAGTGCCATGAGACGATTGCTCAACACTCTGTTTGTCACCTCGGAGGATGCCTATCTGACACTCGACGGCGAAAATATCGTTGTCCGCCGGGAAAAGGAGGAGGCAGGGCGGTTTCCTCTGCACAATCTGGAAGAGATCGTCAGCTTCTCCTATGCCGGGGCTTCGCCCGCTCTGATGGGGGCCTGTACCAAACGCAATATCGGCCTGAGCTTCTGCACGCCGAGCGGCAGATTTCTGGCGCGGACGGCGGGCGTGGAAACCGGGAATGTGCTGCTGCGCAGAGAGCAGTACCGGATAGCGGATGATCCGGCCGCCAGCTGCCAGATCGCAAAGCTCATGATCTGGGGTAAGCTGTATAACGGCCGGTGGAGCATTGAGCGGACCAAGCGCGACCATAAGCTGCGCATCGATGCGGAGCGGTTCGAAAATGCCTCTGCAGCGATCCGCGATATCCTGCCGCAGGTCATGGAGGCGGGTTCACTCGATTCTCTGCGTGGTCTGGAGGGCGCGGCTGCGTCGGTTTACTTTGAGGTATTCGACGATATGATCCTGCGCAGCAAGGAGACGTTCTATTATCGCGGCCGAAACCGGCGGCCGCCGCTGGACAATGTCAATGCAATGCTCTCCTTTTCCTACAGTCTGCTGGCCGGAAGCTGCGCTTCCGCGCTGGAGAGCGTCGGTCTGGATGCCTATGTCGGCTTTCTGCACCGGGATCGTCCCGGCAGAACATCGCTTGCGCTGGACCTTATGGAGGAGCTGCGGCCGTGCATGGCGGACCGGTTCGTGCTGACGCTCATCAACAATCAGGTCATGCGGGCGGAGGATTTTGAAACGGCAGAGAACGGCGCAGTGCTTATGACGGATATGGGCCGCCGAAAAATCCTGAAAAGCTGGCAGGAGCGCAAGCAGGAGACGATAACGCATCCCTATCTGGGAGAAAAGCTCCCGTGGGGACTGGTTCCCTACATGCAGGCCCTGCTGCTGGCGCGGTATCTGCGCCGCGATCTGGATGCCTATCCGCCGTTTCTCTGGAAGTGAGCCTATGCTGGTACTGATTTCTTACGACGTGAATACACAGGATGCGGCAGGCAGGCGGCGTCTCCGCTTGATTGCAAAGCAGTGTGTGAACTATGGGCAGCGCGTCCAGAATTCCGTGTTCGAGTGCATATTGGATGCTGCGCAGTGCAGGCAGCTTCAGCATAAGCTCTGTTCCCTGATGGACAAGGAGAAGGACAGCCTGCGGTTTTATTATCTGGGCAATCGCTATGAAGCCAAGGTGGAACACTTCGGCATCAATGCCGGCTATCAGCCGGAGGGGGTCCTGATGGTATAAGCGTGCGAACGGGGAGCGAGCAGCGATTCTTCGGAAGGTTCGCACCGAAATTTGTGCACGTTTGGCAGAAAAAATGGCCGCATCAAAGCCAGAAAACCGCTCAACACGGCCAGGGTAAATGCACTTTTTGTGCAATATGCGATGTTTTGCACAGTTTTTTTGTGCAAGATCGCTGTCCCGCCCCGCAAGGGGCGGGTGGATTGAAATTACGATACCGTGCTCAAAGGAACCGAGATTCCTGGTCCCGCCCCGCAAGGGGCGGGTGGATTGAAATATCGCGTTGACGTCTCCGCCCATCGCAAGTACAAAGTCCCGCCCCGCAAGGGGCGGGTGGATTGAAATACCGCAAAACTCATAGAGAAGCTGGACAACTACGTCCCGCCCCGCAAGGGGCGGGTGGATTGAAATCAGCTTTACGATACGCTCAATGAGATGTCGGAAGTCCCGCCCCGCAAGGGGCGGGTGGATTGAAATATATTTGTACCGGTAGACTAGCATAAATTTTTCGTCCCGCCCCGCAAGGGGCGGGTGGATTGAAATGTATCGGGATAAGGACATCTCCAGCAGCCGGTCGTCCCGCCCCGCAAGGGGCGGGTGGATTGAAATAGCGATGCGGATTTGAGGTAAAGATCGTGCATCGTCCCGCCCCGCAAGGGGCGGGTGGATTGAAATGCGCATGACCGTATCTGCGTCGTCCTTGGAGCTGTCCCGCCCCGCAAGGGGCGGGTGGATTGAAATAAGTATTTCGTCACGTTGACTTTTGACAGTACAAGTCCCGCCCCGCAAGGGGCGGGTGGATTGAAATAGGCGTCCTATAATAGCCGGGCTCATAATACCGGTCCCGCCCCGCAAGGGGCGGGTGGATTGAAATAATTCCGGCGGCGTTGATTATGTGGACAGCGGGTCCCGCCCCGCAAGGGGCGGGTGGATTGAAATCTATGGCTTTGTCTGTTATGACGTTTGTGCTTGGGTCCCGCCCCGCAAGGGGCGGGTGGATTGAAATTAGTAAGCAATGTAGTTTTGCCGGAACCTTTTTTGGTCCCGCCCCGCAAGGGGCGGGTGGATTGAAATTTGTAAAGGATGATAGAAGAATGGAGGGTAATACGTCCCGCCCCGCAAGGGGCGGGTGGATTGAAATGATGCTGCTGTTGATTATGTGGATAGCGGCACTGGTCCCGCCCCGCAAGGGGCGGGTGGATTGAAATGGCTGCCTCAAAACGTTGGCACGCACAGTGCGCGTCCCGCCCCGCAAGGGGCGGGTGGATTGAAATGGGTGCTTACAGCCCGCCACGCGCACCGTCCCGGTCCCGCCCCGCAAGGGGCGGGTGGATTGAAATACAGAACAGCAACAAAATCAGCGTTTTGTTGCGGTCCCGCCCCGCAAGGGGCGGGTGGATTGAAATCCCGGCCGGTTGTGCTATCATACTTGTGCGAGGCGTCCCGCCCCGCAAGGGGCGGGTGGATTGAAATGACGCTCCACCGCTTGGACATCCTGTCGATTATGGTCCCGCCCCGCAAGGGGCGGGTGGATTGAAATGACTCTGTGCATTTACAGGGGGACGTATGATGAGTCCCGCCCCGCAAGGGGCGGGTGGATTGAAATCGTTTGCCGCAGAACGTGGGCACGCACAGTGCGCGTCCCGCCCCGCAAGGGGCGGGTGGATTGAAATGGCGCGGTTTCGACGCGCTGCTCAGCGCGACCGGGTCCCGCCCCGCAAGGGGCGGGTGGATTGAAATGCAGAATCGCATAGAGATCGCACAGTTTTTCAAGTCCCGCCCCGCAAGGGGCGGGTGGATTGAAATGTGTAAAGGATGATAGAAGAAATGGAGGGTAATAGTCCCGCCCCGCAAGGGGCGGGTGGATTGAAATTGGTTCCGGCTGCGGAATCTCCGAAGGGTACTGGTCCCGCCCCGCAAGGGGCGGGTGGATTGAAATTCATTAGTTACTTCGTAGTACCATGAGCTAGCTGGTCCCGCCCCGCAAGGGGCGGGTGGATTGAAATTTGGCCCTCTGCTCGGCCACGGCCGCCCGCAGCGTCCCGCCCCGCAAGGGGCGGGTGGATTGAAATTGCGCCTGTGCGTACCCGTTTTTGCACCAGACAGTCCCGCCCCGCAAGGGGCGGGTGGATTGAAATGGTCGCCTCGATATGTGTATCTGATGGTGTGAAGTCCCGCCCCGCAAGGGGCGGGTGGATTGAAATGGTTACCGCAAAACGTTGGCACGCACAGTGCGCGGTCCTGCCCCGCAAGGGGCGGGTGGATTGAAATGTGATAGCGCTGCATCAGCAGCTCGTCCGCCATGTCCCGCCCCGCAAGGGGCGGGTGGATTGAAATTGCCTTACTCGGTTATAATCAAGGTGGCCGGGGTGTCCCGCCCCGCAAGGGGCGGGTGGATTGAAATTGTATTTAATCTGCCATCTCAAAATCTGCGCCCGTCCCGCCCCGCAAGGGGCGGGTGGATTGAAATAAGCTGATCGAAAAGATTTACATGGACTGCGAGGTCCCGCCCCGCAAGGGGCGGGTGGATTGAAATCGACGCTATGCTTAGTCAGTTCCGATATTTCTTGTCCCGCCCCGCAAGGGGCGGGTGGATTGAAATTGGGCCAGTTCGGCCTCCCAGTCCCGCAGGACTGTCCCGCCCCGCGTGGGGCGGGATCACTATCTTTTGGCAGGTTTTTTCCTGCAATGTACGGCACAGAATATCGGAGACGGCGCATTATGAGATTTGGACCGCGGCAGGGATCTGCCGCGGTCCGGAGTCTTACTTCATGCTGCGCTCGTAGGCCTCGATCATTTTCTTGACCATCTGGCCGCCGACGGAGCCGGCCTCACGGGAGGTCAGGTGACCGTTGTAGCCCTGCTTCAGGTTGACGCCGACTTCGTTGGCGGCTTCCATCTTGAACTTGTCCATGGCCTCGCGAGCTTCCGGGATATTGATCTGGTTCGTATTTTTCATTGCGTACATCTCCTTGAAATGTGATTTTGGGTACCGCAGTCATAGCATTGCCCGAAAAAGATCGAATATGCCGGAAGTCTGTCAGGGAATTTCCGGCCGTTCTTCTGAAAATTGGGCGGCGGAAAATGCTGTCAAAAGCAATTGACAAATTCCGGACGGCTCTCTATAATGAATTAAAGTGATGAACAAAGACGCGGCTTGCGCAGCGTTTGCCGCGGCGGGCCGATACTCTGTTTCAGAGCACAAGGATACCGGCAAGACCGGCAGCGATTTCTGCTCGCTGAAAACAGGAGAGTGAATCATGAAAGCAGTACGATTAAAAACGGAATATCTGCAGGACCCTTTGGGCATTGATATTCCGCATCCGCGGCTGTTCTGGACTTGTGAGGACGGGATCACGCAGAGCGCATTCCAGATCCTTGCAGCGACGGATGGCCGTACGGTATGGGACAGCGGGAAGGTGCCCTCCGGCTCCATGCACGCGGATTATCCAAACGCGCTTGCTTCCCGGCAGCGCGTCAGCTGGCGCGTGCGGCTCTGGGATGAGAACGACGATCCCGGCGCGTGGTCGAGCGAGGCCTTTTTCGAAATGGGGCTTCTGAATGCTTCGGACTGGAGCGCCCTGTGGATCGCGGGGGACTATCCCGTCCGTAAAAAGCAGCGCTACCCGGTGGATTGCTTCCGCAAGGTGTTTTCCGCGGGACAGGTTCAAAAGGCCCGGCTGTATCTTACGGCTTGCGGCCTGTATGAGGCGCGGCTCAACGGCCGGCGCGTCGGGGACGCGCTGCTGACGCCCGGCTCCACGGACTACCGCAAGCGCATCCAGTATCAGGTCTACGATGTGACGGACCTGCTGCGGGGCGGCGAAAACGCCATGACCGTCGAGCTGGCGGACGGCTGGTACCGCGGCTCCAACGGCGGCGCAGGGCAGACGAACACCTTCGGCACGCAGACAAAGCTGCTGGCGCAGCTGGAGCTGACGCTGGCGGACGGAACGACGCAGACCGTCTGCAGCGACGGGAGCTGGGCGTGGAGCAATGACGGCCCCATCCGCTTTGCCGACCTCAAGGACGGCGAGATCGTGGATGCAAATCGCGAGCCCTCCTATTCCGGCAGTGTCCGCGTCGTGGAGGAGCATGCGCCGCTGACGGCATCCGACAACGTACCGGTCCTCGAGCGCGAGCGCTTTGCCCCGGTCGAACGGATCACAACGCCGTCCGGCAAGACTGTCCTCAAATATGCGCAGAATCTTTCGGGCTATGTGTCCTTCCGTGTGACGGCACACAAGGGCCAGCGAGTCCACATCACGATGGGCGAAACGCTCGATGACAGCGGCGAACTGACGCTCCGGAACATCCAGTGCATTACCAAAGGAAGACCCTCACCGCTGCAGGAGCTGGATTACACCTGCAGGGAGGGCGTGAACGAATACACGCCGAAATTCTATTACGGCGGCTTTCAGTATGCGCAGGTCGACACGGACGTCGAATTCCAGACAGAGGACTTTACGGCTGTTGCTGTGTACAGCGCCTTTGAGGAAACTTCAAAATTCGAGTGCTCCAATCGCCTGATCAACCAATTTTACCACAACACTCTGTGGTCCCTGAAGAGCAACTCCACCGACGTGCCGACGGACTGCCCGACGCGTGAGCGCATGGGCTGGACGGGCGACAGTCAGGTCTTCTTCAACACGGCGTCCTATCTCACGGACTATGCGGCCTTTGCCCGCAAGCATGTGCGCGACATTTTTGACCGCCAGTGGCGCAGCGGCCGCCTGCCGCAGATCGCGCCGTTTGCAAACGAGTCGCCGAGCATCAACAAAATGAACGGCTCCGTCGGCTGGGCGTGCGCAGGTGTCTATATCCCGTACTATTTCTATCAGAAATACGGCGACGACCGCCTGCTGCGTGCGTATTACGACAACATGCTGCGCTATGCGGACTTTATGATCCGCCGCGCGGGGAAATGGGGCGGGATCTTCGCCAAGCCCATGCATCTTTCTCACAAAAATCGAAAGTATGCTGTTAACTGCGGCAAGTCCTACGGCGAGTGGGCCGAGCCGAATGACGTCATGGCCTTCCACGGGATCGATTTTTTCATTCCGCACCCGGAGGAATCCACGGCCTATACATATTTTACGCTCAAGCGTGTGCTGGAGATCGCCTCGATCCTCGGCAAGCCGGAAACGCCGCAGCTGGCGCGCATCCGGGAATACAGCGAGGGCGCGAAGCGCGCCTATCAGGAACTCGTTACGAAGGACGGCTACTCGCTGGATACCGACCGGCAGGCCAAGCTCGTCCGGCCCTTGTATATGGGGCTGCTGACGCCGGAGCAGGAGGCCTTTGCCAGAAAGCGCCTCATCGCCGCGCTGGACCACTATGGCTGGCGTCTCGGGACCGGCTTCCTCTCCACGCCGATGATCCTGGACGTTCTGGCGGGCCTGGATATCAGCTATGCCTACCGTCTGCTGGAAAACGAGGAAATGCCCGGCTGGCTCTTTATGCCGAAGTCCGGCGCAACGACGATCTGGGAGGCCTGGGAGGGCAACCAGAAGGACAAATGGATCGCCTCGCTGAACCACTATTCCAAAGGCGCGGTCTGCGAGTGGCTGATGAACACGATGTGCGGCATCCGGATCACCGGAGAAAACCATGTTACAATTGCACCGAAGCCCGGCGGGGACATCACCTTCGCACGGGCTAGTTATTGGAGCATTTGTGGAAACGTTACGACAAGCTGGGAGCGGACGGAGAACGGCTATCGGCTGACCGTGGGCATCCCTGCGAACACAACGGCGGAGATCCTCCTGCCGGACGGAACGGGCCGGACCGTCGGAGCCGGACAGCATCGGTATGAATGGAAATGAAACGATATTACCTTGCTATCGACATCGGCGCGTCCTCCGGGCGGCACATTGTGGGCTGGCGGGAGGACGGCGAAATCAAAGCAAAAGAGGTCTACCGCTTCCCCAACGGCGTACAGGAGCAGAACGGCCATCTCGTCTGGGACGTGGATGCGCTGCTTTCCCATGTGAAGGCGGGCATCGCGGCGGCGAAGGCCGAGTTCCCGGAGATCGTCAGCCTGTCTGTCGATACCTGGGCCGTGGACTATGTGCTGCTGCGCGGCGAGGAAGAAGTCCGTCCCGTCTATGCCTAACGCGACAGCCGCACGGAGGCGGCCATTCCCAAGGTTCACGAAATTCTGCCGTTTGCGGAGCTGTACGCCAAAACCGGCTGCCAGTTCCAGCCGTTCAACAGCATTTATCAGTTCTATGCGGATAAGCTCACGGGCAGGCTGGAGGGCGTGACGGATTTTCTGATGATCCCGGAGTATCTCCTCTGGAAGCTCTGCGGTGTGAAGTCCAAGGAGTACACCAACGCCACTACCACCGGCATGGTAAACGCAGAAACGGGCAAATTTGACCCAGAGATTATTTCAGCGCTCGGTCTGCCGCCCATCTTCCCCAAACTCCAAAAGCCGGGGACGGTGCTGGGCGAGTATGAGGGGATAAAGTGCGTCCTCTGCGCCACCCACGACACGGCCTCGGCGGTGGTGGGAATCCCCATGGTGGAAAACGCGCCCTATATTTCGTCCGGCACATGGTCGCTTTTGGGCGTCAAAACGCCGAAGCCCATTACAAATACCGCCAGCCGTGCCGCCAATTACTCCAACGAGGGCGGCGTGGGCTATAACCGCTATCAGAAGAACATCATGGGCATGTGGCTGGTCAACGAGCTGCAAAAGGAGCTTTGCAGCGGGCTGGGCTTTGCGGAGATCGTGAACGCCGCAAAGGAGAGCCGCTGCGATGCCCTCATCGACGCCAACGCCCCGGAATTTCTGGCTCCCAAGAGTATGAAGGCCGCCTTTGACACGGCGACCGGCGGAAAGCTCATCAGCATCGGCGACTATTTCCGCTGCGCCTATCGCAGCCTTGCAGAGAGCTATGCGAAAGCCCTTGCAGAGCTGGAGCGAAACACTGGAAAGCAATACGACAAGCTGTACATCGTGGGCGGCGGTGCAAAAAACGAGTTTTTGAACCATCTCACCGCCAAGGCTACCGGCAAGCGGGTCGTTGCCCTGCCCATTGAGGCGACGGCGCTGGGGAATCTGAAAATACAAATGGAGGCAGACCTATGAGCTATACGGAAGCAAAAGAAAAATACGCCGCCCTCGGTGTGGATACTGAAGCGGCGCTTACAAAGCTGAAAACTGTGCCGCTGTCTCTGCACTGCTGGCAGGGCGATGATGTGCGCGGTTTCGACACCGACCCCACCAAGCCCCTTACCGGCGGCATCCAGACCACTGGCAGCTATCCCGGCCGCGCGAGGACCCCGCAGGAGCTGATGGCGGACATCGCGGAAGTGCTGAAGCTGTGCCCCGGCACGAAGAAGCTGAATCTCCACGCCAGCTATGCTATTTTTGCCGAGGGCGAGTGGGTCGACCGCGATAAGCTGGAGCCGAAGCATTTTGCACCGTGGGTGGACTTCTGCAAAAAGCACGGCCTCGGCGCGGACTTCAACCCGACGTTCTTTTCCCATCGCAAGTGTGATCCGCTGACGCTCAGTTCCCCCAACGAGGAAACCCGCCGCTTCTGGATCGAGCACGGCAGGGCCTGCGTGCGCATCTCGCAGTATCTGGCGGAGGAGTTGGGGCAGGTCTGTACCATGAACATCTGGACGGGCGACGGCTTCAAGGACATTCCCACTGACCGCCTCGGGCCGCGTATGCGCTACAAGCAGTCCATCGACGAAATTCTCTCGGAGCCCTTTGATTTTACCAAGGTCAAGCCCTGCGTGGAGAGCAAGGTGTTCGGCATCGGCGTGGAGAGCTACACCGTTGGTTCGGCGGAATTCGCCCTGAGCTACGCCGCCATGAATCCCGGCAAATGCATCCCCCTGATGGACAACGGCCACTATCACCCCACCGAGGTGGTCAGCGACAAAATCCCGGCGCTGCTGACCTTCTTCCCGGAGATCGCCCTGCACATCACCCGCCCGGTGCGCTGGGACAGTGACCATGTGGTGCTGTTCGATGACGAAACGAAGGAGCTCTGCAAGGAGATCGTCCGCTGCGGCGGCTTGGACGGCCGGGTGTATCTGGCGCTGGACTACTTCGACGCCTCTGTCAACCGCATCGCCGCGTGGGTCACAGGCTTCCGCAATGTGCAGAAGGCCCTGCTGAACGCCCTGCTGACGCCGGATATGACGGCTGAACAGAACGCGGGTAATTTTACCGATCTGCTCGTTCGGCAGGAGGAACTGAAGACCATGCCCTTCGGAGAGATCTGGGCAGAGTATTGCCGCCGCTGCGGCGTGCCGGAGGACGGCGCGTGGCTGCCGCTGGTGTGGGCGTATGAAAAGAACGTTCTGGAGGCGAGAGCATGAAAAATATTCTGACAGCCCCGTGGATGGTGGAGACGATCCGCACCGTGACGAATATGTACGACCACGGCTGGGATGAGCGCAACGGCGGAAATGTGAGCCTGCTGCTGGAGGAATCGCAGGTCAACGATTATGTGGACGGCGCGGTTCTGCGGGAGATTCCCACGGGCTTTTCCTGTCCAGAGCTGGACGGCAAGTACTTCCTCGTCACCGGCACGGGCAAGTATTTCAAGAATGTCCAGTATGCGCCGGAGATCAATCTCGGCCTCGTGCGTCTGACGGACGGCGGCGAGACGGCGCAGCTTCTGTGGGGCTTTGCGGACGGCGGAAAATTCACGTCCGAATTTCCGGCACACATGATGAGCCATGCCGAGCGTTTGAAGGTGGATCCACAGAACCGTGTGGTCATGCACTGTCACCCGGCGAATCTGCTGGCCATGACCTATGTCCACAGCTTGGACGAAAAGGCCTTTACCCGTACCCTATGGCAGATGTGCACGGAGTGCATCGTCGTCTTTCCGGACGGCGTGAATGTGCTGCCGTGGATACTCTGCGGCACCAATGAGATCGGCGAAGCGACCGCTGAGAAGATGCGCACCGCCCGGCTTGTTGTCTGGGCGCAGCATGGCATCTACGGCGCGGGAAAAGACCTCGACGAGACGTTCGGCCTCATCGAGACCGCCGAAAAGGCAGCGGAAATTTACATGAAGATCGCCCACCTGCCGCTGGTCAATACCATCACCGACGAGCAGATGCACCAGTTGGAGGCCCACTTTGGCGTGAAGGCAAGAGAGGGGTATCTGGCCTGAATCCTGCTTCTGTTATAGACCAAACCGGCAGCCGGAAACGCATCCGGCTGCCGGTTTGGCCTGTGCTCAGGCACAGAGATCGAAGAACAGGAAGTGCTCCGGGTCGATGAGGTCGATCGCGAGGATGCTTGCCTCGGGACAGATCCTGTCGAGATCCAGCCGGGCGTCGGTCTCGTCATAGGTGGCGGGCTGCGGCTCGGCGGCGAAGATCAGGCCGTCGTAGTCCTCGGGCACATAGACGATGTAGCTCTTCGTAAAGAGCCGCCCACCGTCCGCGGTGTCCTCCCACTGCGTGGAATAGAAGAATTCGATCTCGTAGTCCGTGCCGTTCCAGCTGACGGTGTGCAGGTAGTGATTCTCGCCACGCTCCGTGTCGTCATAGGCGGAGGAGGCGGTCAGCCACATGCCCGTGTAGTAGTCATAGAGCTCGCTGCTCAGGACCGTCTGGAAATCCTGCTCGAAGTAGGGGATCGACTCGGCCGGGATGTAGCACACGGCGTCAAAGGCGATCTCGCGCAGGCCGTCGTGGACATTGTCGTCCTGCTTCGTCACCTGCCACAGGCAGGGCGCGGTCTGGTAGCCGTCGCCGCCCTCTGCGTAGAAGCAGACGCCGTCCTCCAGCTCATATGGGCCGCCGCCCACGTCGCAGTTGATCATCAGATCGCCGTTTTCAAAGGCGGAGCGCAGCACGATCGCGCTGACCTGCCGCAGAACGCCGCCGTTTGCGGGATCGAGCAGTTCGCCGGACGGGGAATACTCCAGCACGAGCCTGTCGTCGGAATCCTCATAGCCCAGCTCCACGCCCGCCGCGCCGGCAGTGGCAATGCCGGATTCCAGCACGGTCTCCTCGGAATTCAGAATGTCCCATGTGCCGTCCTCATGGATGCGGATCCAGAAATTCTGACCGACGTATTCCCAGAGGCCAACATAAGCTGCGAGGTATTGCGTGGAGTCCGAGGCGTAGGGACCGTAGGAGGCGTCCGGCTGGAACTGGAAGCAGTCCTCGCCCTCCCAGTACCAGACGAGCACCGTTTCGGTGCCGTCCTCCTGCCGGAATTCCAGCCGGATGTCGCTGCTGCCGTCGCCGGTCACATCGTCAAAGGAGATGCTCCAGTAATCGGACGCGGCGTTCGGGATTTCAACGGGATAAGTGACGCTGTCAAAGCAGATCTGTTCCGCCTCGTCGTAATAAAATGTCGCCCATTCGCTGCCGATGCAGACGCAGACCGGCGTTTCCACGCCGTCCTGCACGATCGTGCCCCGGTCGTTTACCATGCCCGTGGTGCGCCAGTCCTCGCCCGGCAGCTCCTCCGTCGGGGCCTCCTCTCTGCCGCAGGCGGCGAGGGTCAAGAGGAGTGCAAGGGCCAGAAGCAGGGAAAATGCTCTATTCATGATTCAATCCTTCCTTTCCGTTTTCTGCCGGGTAAAAAATTCCACCGTACAGAGACATTGTACGGCGGAATGTTCAGAAAGTCTATTAACCAAAGGTTAACCAGGCTGCTTTAACAGGACTGCAAGCTCCTGCCGTTTCCGGCGGGTGTCGCCGTCGATGTGGAGCTTGGCATAGAGCTGGTTCAGATACTGCTTGACGCTGCCCTCGGAGAGGCCGAGCCGTCCGGCGATCTCGCGGTTCGTCAGGCGCTGCGCAAGCAGGTCGGCAAGCTCCAGCTCCCGCGGGGTAAGCCCGGCGAGGGCAGCAGGCCGGGTGCGGCGCGCCTCAGACAGCCTGCCCAGTTCCGCGATCGCCTGCGTGTCCGGGCGATTTTCCAGCAGCGGCGCAAGATAGCGGTAATTCTCCGCAAACGGCAGGATCAGTCCGTCCGGCGCGGCATCGGCCAGAGCCTGCTCCAGCAGCGCCTCGGCCTCGGCGCGTTTGCCGAGCTGCGCATAGGCGGCAGCCGTCTGGATGCGCACATGGAGGGCGACAAGGGCATAGGGGAATCGCGCGCAGGCGGCCAGAAGCGCCTCGCTCCGGCCGATGAGCCGGGCATACTCTCCCTGCGCCAGCCAGACCTGATTTTCGATCATGTCATACATCGGCCGTCCGGGGGCCAGAATGTGGACGGTGTCGAGCCGGTGCAGGCGGAACAGCTCCGGAATGCGCTCCGTATCTCCGCGCAGCGCATCATAATAGGCGCAGATGGCGTAAAAGATCGGGAGCCATGCGGCGTTGTGCTGCCGCACCAGCCCGGCGTTACGCTGCTCGCGCGTGTACGGCAGGGAAACGTTCCGGAAAAGCGACAGCCGCAGCGCCAGAAGGTCGCAGCACAGGGCCATGCTCTCCTGCAGAGGCCCGGTGCTCCGGGCGCGCTCCAGCGCAATATGGGCGTCGGCAAAGCGGCACTGCAGAAGCAGCGCCTCCGCACGCATGATCTGCTCCGCCCCGCGGCCGTGGCCGTTCGTGACGCGGTAATAATGCGGCATGCACTCGTCCATCTCGGACAGCTCTGCCTCCAGCGCGCCGGGCGTCCGGTGGAACATCATCAGCACGGAGGGCGAGCCGAACGTCCAGCCGCCGCTCCGGCGGATGGTGATGGCCGGACGGGTCATTTTGCTGCTGGCGCTGCGGTGCAGGCGGCTCATGGCCGAAATATCGTTGTAGGATAGGAAGCTCAGGATGAGGTCGCATTCGCCAAGCAGATTTCCGCGCTCGTTCGGCGGCAGCTCCGGATGCGTGTCCAGCGCGCTCTGCAGCAGCTCGCGCAGCTCCAGCATCTTCGGGATACGGCTCCAGTTGAACATGCAGCGCATCAGCACCAGAATGGCGAGCGGATGCGCCAGCAGCGCGTCTTTCGGGCATTCCTCCAGCGCAGAAAGCACCAGAGCGGGGTCCAGCGTGGAAAGCAGAATGCCGGCGTCCTGCGTCACAGCGCCCAGCAGGGAAGTATAGTCGCCGCAGCGCCGGAAGGAATCCATGGCGTGGAGCATCTGCCCGTGCGCGGCGTACCAGCGCCCATAGCGCGCCCTGCAGGCCCGCTGCCGGGGCTCCGGGAGAGTGCGGAAGACCTGCACGGCGCAGGCCTTCATCATGTGGTGGAAGCGATAGGTCACGCCGTCCGGAAGAAGGCTGGCAAAGGCGTTCTGCGCAGTCAGCGCGCCCAGCAGCTGCTCCGTTTCCGACTCTTCGGTGACAAAGCGCGCCATTTCCGCCGTGAATTCATCGGCAAGACCGAGCACGGCCAGAAATTCCCGTGTGCGCTGCGGCAGCGGGTCAAGCATGGCGGCCGTGAACATGGCGTAGATATCCGAATTTCCGCCGACCAGCGTTCCGCGCTCGGCCAGCGAGCGCAGATTGAGGTAGACGGCGGAGAACCAGCCCTCCGTGGAGGTCAGAAGCGCGGTCAGCTGCGACTCGGACAGCGCGGCGCCGCAGCGGCGGGCATAGACGGCCAGCTCCTCGCGGCCTAGCCGGAGCTGCTCCGCGCCGATCCGGTGCAGGCGGATGCCCAGACGCAGCTGCGCGTCGGCAGGCAGAAAGCGGTCGCGCCCGGCAACGATGAGGTGGACGTTTTCCGGCAGGCGGTTTGCAAGCGTGCACAGGAAATCTGCGACGCGCGCATCGGCCAGCAGGTGAAAATCGTCGAGGAAGAGATAGCACGGCTCCGGTCCGGCCAGCCCGCGGCACAGGCCGTCCGCCAGCAGCCCTGCGCCCGCGGCATCGACAGGGCAGTCGTAGTCACGCAGGAACAGGAACCCGGCGTTGGCAAAGGCCTCCTGCGCGCTTCGCCAGAGAATGGCAAGGTGGGCGGAATAGACGCTGATACGGATACAGTGCGGCGGCGCCTCTTTGGCGAGAAACCAGTTGACGGCCGTCGTCTTGCCGTAGCCCATGGGTGCAACGACCGCCGTCAGCGCACAGCGGGAGACCGGCCGCAGGCTCTCCTGCAGCCGCCCGGAAATATAGATCGTGTTAAGATCATGCCTGATGCGCGCCATCCGCTCACCTCCGGAAATATCGTGTCTGCAGGCATTATAGCATATGTCGCACTTTGGCGCAACTGGCCGCACGATGCGGCGGGAAAACATGCATTGATTTCCGAAAAGTGATGTGCTATACTATTTAATATAGAAATCAAACCAGAGGAGGGCCTCCCGAATGGAGCGTATCACAAGCAGTCACAATCCGCTCGTGCAGCACATGCGGAAGCTGCAGACCTCGCGCGCCTATCGCGAGAGCTGCGGCGAATTTGTGGCGGACGGCTGGAAGCTTCTGGAGGAGGCACTCAAGTGGTATCCCGAGGTGACGGCCGTTTTGACGAGCGAGCCGGAGCGCTGCCCGGCACTCCCATCGTCGGCACGTCTGGTCGAGGTCCCTGCGTCGTTGATGCAGAGCGTTTCGAGTATGCGCACGCCGCAGGGCGTTTTATTCTCCCTGCGCCTGCCGCAGGAGGGCGCGCTCCGGGTGCAGCCCGGCATGCTCCTGCTCGACCGCATCCAGGACCCCGGAAACCTCGGCACGATCCTGCGCACGGCCGACGCCTTCGACCTGCCGGTCCTGCTGACGAACGGCTGCGCCGATCCGTTTTCCGAAAAGACGGTGCGCGCCTCCATGGGCGCGGTGTTCCGCCGTCCGCCGCAGAGCGCACCGATGGAGGACGTCCTCCGTGTCTGCCATGCCGCCGGGATCCCCATTGCGGCGACGGCGCTGTCCGACACGGCGTGCGATCTGCGCGAGGTCGATCTGATGCGCCATCTTGTCGTCATCGGCAGCGAGGGGCAGGGCATTTGCCCGGAGCTGCTCGCCGCCTCGGACCGGCAGATCATCATTCCCATGCAGCCGCGCTGCGAGTCGCTCAATGCGGCCGTCGCGGCGGCGATCGTGCTGTGGCAGATGCGGCCGTAGCGCGGGAGAACACGGAAGGAGGGCGCGCAGATGCAGAAGCACAGGGTTTGGCTGGCAACGCGAAGCGGCATCGGGGTCCGGGGCCGCGCGGAGCTGCTGCGCCGGTTCGGCACGGCAGAGCGCATTTATGCCATGGACCGGGCCGCGCTGCAGGCGGAGGAAGGCCTGCGGCGGAGCTGGCTCGAGCCGCTGCTCGACAAAACGCTGGACGGCGCGGAGCGCATTCTGGCGCAGTGCGACCGTTTTGACATCCGCCTTCTGACCTATGCGGAGCCTGCCTATCCCGAGCGGCTGCGCAACATTGCAGACCCGCCTGCGCTTTTGTATTATCAGGGTCGTCTGCCGGATTTTGACCACGAGGCCGCGATCGCCGTTGTCGGCTCACGCCGGTGCAGCGCTTATGGCCTGCTGCACGCCAAGCAGTTCTCCCGCCTGATCGCTGCAAGCGGCGGGCTTGTGATGTCCGGCGGTGCACGCGGCATCGATACCATGGCGCTGCAGAGCGCGATGGACCTGCCGGAGCCGGTCGTTTGTGTGCTGGCCTGCGGGCTCGACATCGCCTATCCACCGGAAAACGGCCAGCTGTTTGCGCAGATCGCGTCGAGAGGCTGCCTCCTGAGCGAATACCCGCCGGGGACGAGCCCGATGCGCGGCAATTTCCCGGTGCGCAACCGTATTCTGAGCGGCCTTTCCGTTGGCGTTCTCGTGGTCGAGGCCTCGGCGCAGAGCGGTGCGCTCATCACGGCGCGGCTGGCGCTGGAGCAGGGCAGGGACGTATTTGCCATTCCCGGCAATCTCGGCGTCGCCTCGTGCGAGGGGACGAATCGCCTGCTGCGCGAGGGTGCGCTTATGCCCGAAAACGGCTGGGAGCTGCTGCAGGAATACACGCACCTGTTTCCGGGCAAGCTGGCGGACGGTCGCCGCCGCGAGGTGATGGAGCAGCGCTTTGGGTCGCATTACGCAGCGGCCGTCCCTGCGCAGCCCCTGCCGGAGAGACCGGCAAAACCGGCCCGCCCGGCAGCGCCTTCACCGGAAAAGTCCCCAGCCCTCGACAAAAAAGACATTGACAATCCGCCTGCAAGGCCTTATAGTGACAGAAAGAAAGCACCGCCCGCCCTGTCCGGCGACGAAGCGGCGGTCTATGCCGCCCTGACGCCGGAGCCGATCCTTGCGGATCTTCTCACGGAGCATACGGGCCTTCCGCCGCAGCGCCTGCTTGCGGCCATGACCATGCTCCAGATCAAGGGGCTGGCCAAAAAGCTTCCCGGCAACCGCTATCAGCGCGCCGGAGGATAATGGATATATGGAGGTTCCCTTCATGACAAAGGGATCGAATCTGGTGATCGTCGAGTCACCGTCTAAAGCAAAGACCATTGGAAAATATCTCGGCCCGGATTATCGCGTCGAGGCCTGCATGGGCCACCTGCGCGACCTGCCCAAGAGCAAGATGGGCGTCGATCTGGAGCACGATTTTGAACCGGACTATCAGCCGCTGGCCAGCAAGGCCGCGATCATCTCCGAGCTGCGCAGCGCATCCAAGGCTGCAAAGCACATCTATCTTGCAACTGACCCTGACCGCGAGGGAGAGGCGATCTCATGGCATCTGAAGGAGCTGCTGGAGCTGCCGGACGACAAGACGGAGCGCGTGACGTTCAACGAGATCACGAAAAATGTCGTAACGCGCAGCATTCAGGAGCCGCGCGGCATCGATTATAATCTGGTGGACGCCCAGCAGGCCCGCCGGATCCTTGACCGCATCGTCGGCTACCAGCTCAGCCCGCTGCTGTGGAAGAAGATCCGCCGCGGCCTGTCCGCGGGGCGCGTGCAGTCTGTTGCCACGCGTCTTGTCGTGGAGCGCGAGCAGGAGATCGAGGCCTTCGTGCCGAAGGAATACTGGACGATCGACGTGCTGCTGCGCTGCCTGAACAAGCCGGGCAGCTTCACGGCGCACTATTACGGCGAGGAAAAGAAGCGCGAGCTGCACAGCGAGGCCGAGGCCGACGAGGTCCTGCGCGACATCGCCGGGCAGGAATTCACCATTGCGGGCATCAAGCGCACGGAAAAGCGCCGCTCGCCGACGCCGCCGTTCATCACCTCCACGCTGCAGCAGGAGGCCTCCCGCAAGCTCAATATGACGCCGCGCCGCACGATGGCCGTTGCGCAGCAGCTCTATGAGGGCGTCGACATCAGCGGCGAGGGCACCGTCGGCCTCATCACCTATATGCGTACCGACTCCCTGCGACTGTCCGAGGAGGCGCTGGCTGCTGCGCGTGATTTTATCACCGATCGCTACGGCCCGGCCTACTATCCCGGCCAGCCCCGCCATTTCCGCAAGAAGGAGGGCGCGCAGGACGCGCACGAGGCCATTCGCCCCAGCAATGTCCGGCTCGACCCCGAGAGCATTCAGGCAGACCTGACGCGCGAGCAGTATCGGCTGTACAAGCTGATCTGGAGCCGCTTCGTCGCCTGCCAGATGTCCGATGCACGCTATGACGCCGTGCAGATCGACGCGCGCTGCGCGGGCCATGCCTTTCGCGCCAGCGACCAGATCCTGAAATTCTCCGGCTTTACCGCCGTGTATGAAGAGGGCCGCGACGACGAGGCCGAAGAGCGCTCCTCTTCGCTGCCCGATCTCGACGGCTCCGAACGCCTGACTGCCGAAAAACAGGAAAAGGCCCAGCATTTCACCCAGCCGCCCGCGCGCTACACCGAAGCGACGCTCGTCAAGGCGATGGAGGAGCGCGGCGTGGGCCGCCCGTCGACCTATGCGTCGATCGTCGCGACGATCCAGGACCGCGAGTACGTCATCAAGAAGGACAAGCGCCTCTGGCCGACGCCGCTCGGCCGTGTCGTGACCGAGCTGATGATCGAGCGCTTCCGCGACATCATCGATGTCGAGTTCACGGCGAATATGGAGCACCAGCTCGACGAGGTCGAGGCCGGAAAGGTCGGCTGGAAGACCGTCCTGCGCGATTTCTATCAGGATTTCCACCGCGAGATGGAGGATGCCGAGAAAGCTCTCGACGGTGTGCGCATCAAGGTGCCGGATGAAGAGACCGATGAGGTCTGTGAGCTGTGCGGGCGCAAAATGGTCATCAAGAGCGGCCGCTTTGGCAGGTTCCTGGCCTGCCCCGGCTTCCCGGAGTGCAAGAATACCAAGCCGCTCGTTGAGCGTATGCCGGGCCGCTGCCCGCGCTGCGGCAGTGGGATGCTCAAGCGCAAGTCAAAAAAAGGCTATGTCTACTATGCCTGCGAGCGCGGCGCGGAGTGCGGCTTTATGACGTGGGACGTGCCCACGGCGCAGGATTGCCCGAGCTGCGGCCAGACGATGTTCAAGAAATCCGGCCGCGGCCAGATGAAGCCGTTCTGCATCAACGAAAAGTGCCCGGACTTCCTGCCGGAGAACAAGTTAGACGAGATTGCGATCACACTTGGACTGGAAGAGTATTATAAGCTGGAAAAGATCGTATCGGAATGTGAAAAATCCGGGGTTCATACCAAGTTTATTCCGGATTATGGAAATATTATTCCGACGAAGCCGTACACGGAGGATCTTTTGGGACTTCCTGTTATTAATATCCGTTATGTACCGTTGAACAATACATTCAATGCACTGGTCAAGCGGGCGATGGACATTGCAGGATCTATTGTTGGAATCATAGTAACCTCACCGCTGATGCTGTTAATGTGTGCTATCATTAAGCTGACATCACCGGGACCACTGATCTATAAACAGGAGAGGGTTGGACTTCATAACCAGACTTTTCGGATGTATAAGTTCCGTTCCATGGAAGTACAGCCGGAATCGGAAGAGAAGAAGGCATGGACAGTAAAGAATGACCCAAGAGTAACACCCATCGGAAAGTTTATGCGTCACACCAGTATTGATGAACTGCCACAGCTTTTCAACATACTGAAGGGTAACATGAGCCTTGTGGGACCACGACCGGAGCGGCCGTTTTTTGTAGAGAAATTCAGAGAAGAAATCCCGAGATATATGGTGAAACATCAGGTTCGCCCGGGACTTACCGGCTGGGCTCAGGTGAATGGTTACCGCGGAGAC
>OGXT01000767.1_pt1 | contig 36541 bp, 35 predicted proteins | sample 1576361 | NCBI WGS metagenome assembly OGXT01 (sample SAMEA3541514, study PRJEB24748) | human gut metagenome | biome: human gut; feature: human-associated habitat; material: faeces | place: China | collected 2012 | reverse complement strand
CAGCCGGGCTGCGGCCCTGCCGCTGAGAGGACATTACCGGGCCGCGGCGGCCCGGTGGCCGGCCTTCGATGAGACGGTTCGGTCCTGCCTGGAGGAGCTGCATCAACTGGAGCGGGATCGCGTGCCGTCCTTGGACCGCCCGGCGGATACCTTTGCCCGGATTCTCCAGGCGGCGGCAGTGGAGACGGATTTGGCCGCGCGCACCCGTGGGGTGCAGCAGATTCTCTACCACGTGGGGCGCTGGATCTACCTGGCCGATGCCTGGGACGACCTGGCGGAGGATCAGCGCACAGGAAACTACAATCCCCTCCTGGCCCGATTTGGGGACCAGGCAGCGGCATCCAAGGAATCGCTGCGGGAGACCATGCGAGTCTCCCTGGGCCTGGCAAACACCGCCTTTTCCCTGCTGGACTGGGGAGAGTGGGAGCCTCTGCTGGGCCATATTCTGGGCACGGGACTGCCCGCTGTGGAAGAGGCCGTTTTTACCGGCCAGTGGAAGCAGCGAAAGCGCCCATTTCATCATCATCAAGGGTCCGCGCCTGCCGCGGTGCCCACCAATAAGGAGAAGGAAACGTATGAATGATCCCTATGCCGTGTTGGGCGTGAGCTCTTCTGCCAGTGAGGAGGAGATCAAACGCGCCTATCGGGACCTGGTCAAGAAGTATCACCCGGACAACTATGCCAATAACCCTCTGGCCGACCTGGCCGAGGCCAAGATGAAAGAGGTCAATGAGGCCTATGACGCCATCATGAAGGCCCGGACCCAGGGCGGATACCAGTCGGCCGGCGGGAACGGGTATGGCGGTGGCCGGACCTCCAGCCAGGGCGGCGGCCGCTACAACAATCCCACGCTGATTCAGGTGCGCCAGCTCATTGCCCAGAACAATCTGGCGGAGGCGGAACGGATTCTCCGGAGTACCCCGGCCAACAACGGTGAGTGGTACTACCTTATGGGCAGTATCGCCTACCGCCGGGGCTGGATGGACGATGCCCGCCAGAATTTCTGGACCGCCTGCAACATGGACCCCAACAACATGGAGTACCGTCAGGCCATGAACAGTATGGGGATGCAGGCCCGACGGGGAACCTATGGAGGGGGAGACGATATCGCCAACCTCTGTACCACTCTGTGCTGCCTCAACTGTCTGTGCAATTCGTGCAGCGGCTGACGGCGCACGGAAGAAAAATGAGAATGAGGTGTTTGGCTTGATACGAAGTATGACAGGCTATGGCCGGGGGGAGGGGGTCCTCCACGACCGGGCCATCACGGTGGAGGTTCGGGCGGTGAACAACCGCTATCTGGACTGTGCGGTGAAGATTCCCCGGCTCTATGTATTTGCCGAGGAGAGCATTAAGGCCCAGGTGCAGAAGCAGGTGGGCCGGGGAAAGGTGGATGTGCTGATTTCCATTGACGCCACCGCTGCGGACAAGGTGGCGGTGAGCCTGAACCGGTCTGTGGCCGACGGATATTACACCGCCCTGACCCAGATGCGGGATGCCTATAACCTGAAGGATGATATTTCAGTCTCTCTCCTCTCCCGGTTCCCGGATGTGTTTCTGGTGGAGAAGGAGCAGGGGGATGCCGATGTGATTGCCGCGGACCTGCTCCAAGTGCTCTCCCAGGCGTTGGAGGGCTTCAACGCCATGCGGGAACGGGAGGGCCAAAAGCTGGCGGAGGATATCCGGGCCAAGGCCGCCGCCATCGCCGAGACCGCCGGTCCCCGGGCGCAGCATTTCGCCGCCATTGAGGAGGCCCTCCCCGCCCTGCGCCGGGAATTCACCCCCGGCACCGCCGTGCTGGTGAAGGCGTCCCACGCCATGGAATTCGGCAAAATTGTCAGTGAATTGGAAAAAATGTAACGAATCGACCATATGATAGATATCAGCGTAACCGACCTGGTCAAGTCCTTTGACCTGGAAAAGAAAATACTGGACGGTGTGTCCTTCCAGATCGACACCGGTGAGCGGGTAGGCCTGCTGGGCAAAAACGGCGCGGGGAAATCCACGCTGTTCAACATCCTCACCGGGGAGCTGGACTATGACTCCGGCCAGGTGCTCATCGCCCCCGGCCGCCGGGTGGGCCTGATCTCCCAGATCCCGGTGTATCCTGAGGGCTACACCGTGGAAGACGTTCTGCGCTCCGCCTTTCAGCGCACCACCGCCCTGAAGGAGGAGATGGACCGCCTGACCCGGCAGATGGAGCAGGGGGACAGCGATCCCCAGACCCTGCGGCGCTACGGCGAGCTTACCGCCCGGTTCGAGGGCCTGGGCGGCTATGACACCGACACCGCCGTCAACAAGGTCTCCAACGGCCTGTCCATCGACGGCAATATGCGCCAGCGGCTGTTTGACCAGCTGTCCGGCGGGGAGAAAACCCGGGTGAACCTGGGCCGCCTGATCCTGGAGGACACGGACATTCTCCTGCTGGACGAGCCCACCAACCACCTGGACCTGCAGGCCACCGAGTGGCTGGAGGAGTATATCCGCTCCTTCCGGGGCACCGTGGTCACCATCTCCCACGACCGCTATTTCCTGGACCGCACCGTCACCCGCATCATTGAAATTCTGGACGGCAAGGCGGAGTTTTACAGCGGGAACTACAGCTTTTATGCCATTGAAAAGGAGCGCCGCTATCAGGAGCGCATGAAGCAGTATCTGAAGGAGCAGGCCAAGATCCAACAGCTGGAGAAGGCGGCGGAGCAGATGCACCTGTGGGCCTTTATGGGCAACGACGCCCTGCACAAGCGGGCCTTTTCCATGGAAAAGCGCATCCAGCGCATGCGCACCGTGTCCAAGCCCACCCGGGCCAAGAAGATGGACGCCCGCTTCGCCAGCCGGGAGTTCCGGGGCGACGAGGTACTGCAGCTGAAGGGCGTGTCCAAGTCCTTCGGTGACCGCACCCTGTTTTCCGACGTGTACCTGCGGGTGGAGGGCGGCGAGCGCATCGCCTTTCTGGGAGAAAACGGCGCAGGGAAAACCACCCTGCTGAACATGATCACCGGGGCCGAGCCCGTGGACAGCGGCATCATCCGCATGGGGCCCGCCATCCGGGCGGCCTATCTGCCTCAGATCATCCACTTTGAGCACCCGGAGCGCTCCTTGCTTGACACCATGCTCTATGAAAAGAAGGGCATGACGCCCCAGACCGCCCGCAACCGCCTGGCGGCCTATCAGTTCCAGGGGGAGGACGTGTTCAAAAGCGTGTCGGTCCTCTCCGGCGGCGAGCTCAGCCGCCTGCGGCTGTGCATGCTCATGGACGAAGAAATCAACTTCCTGATCCTGGACGAGCCCACCAACCACCTGGATATCGCCTCCCGGGAGTGGATCGAGGAGGCGGTGGAGGCCTTCGACGGCACCCTGCTGTTCGTGTCCCATGACCGGTATTTCATCAACCGCTTCGCCACACGGGTCTGGGAACTGGCGGAGGGTACCATCAACGACTATCCCATGGGCTTTGCCCAGTATCGGGCCGCCAAGGCGGAGGAGAAAAAGCCCGCCCCGGCTCCCGCTCAGAAGAAAAAACAGGATACTCGTCCCCCCCGGGGCGGCCGGGAAAAGCAGGCCGCCCGCCGCCAGCTGACCATCTGCGAAACCGGCATCTCCAGGCTGGAGGAGCGCTGCCGCCAGCTGGACGCCGAAATGGAACAGAATGCCTGCGACGTGGAAAAGCTCCAGGAGCTGTATCGGGAAAAGCAGAATGTGGAGGCTCAGCTGGAGCAAGAGATGGCCCGCTGGGAGGAGCTGTCTCTGCAATTGGAGGAATAATCAGGAGGACCATTATGCGTGATATTTTGTGTATGTACTACTCTCGCACCGGCGCCACCCGCCAGGCCATGACGGAGATCGCCCAGGCCCTGGATGCGGAGCTGGTGGAGCTTACCGACGGCGTGGACCGCCAGGGCGCCCGGGGCTATCTCCGCTCCGGCATGGACGCCATGCGCCGGGCCACCCTGCCGCTGGCCCCCTATGAAACGGAGCGCCCCCTGTCCGAATACCGGCTGGTGATCCTGGGCACCCCCGTGTGGGCGGGCCGCTGCGCCTCCCCGGTCCGGGCGCTGCTGAAGCGCCGGGGTCTGGAGCTGGAACGGGTAGCCTATGTGCTGACCCGGAAAAGCTCCCGGAAGTATGAGGAGATTTATGAGCAGATGGACCAGTACACCGCCCGGCCCCACCTGCTGGAGGTATCCCTGCGGCCGGGAGCCGTGGGGTATGAGTTCTGGCGGGACAAGCTGGTGGGCGAGGTGCGCCGCTATCTGGACGCCCAGTAAGGAGTCCGTATGCTGGAGAAATTACAAGCCATCGCCCGGCGGCTGGACCAGGTGGAGCGGCAGCTGTCGGACCCGGCGGTGTACGCCGACCGGGAGTCCCTGACCCGCCTGAGCCGGGAGCAGAAGGATCTGACCCCCATCGTGGCCGCCTTCCGGGCCTGGCAGCAGGCGGAGGCGGACTGCGCCGGGGCCCAGGAGCTGCTGTCGGACCCGGAAATACGGGAGCTGGCCCAGGAGGAGCTGCATCGGGCCCGCCAGGAGCGGGACCGCCTGTCGGAGGAGGTTAAACGCCTGCTGCTGCCCCGGGACCCCAACGACGACCGGAACGTCATCCTGGAGGTCCGGGCCGGCATCGGCGGCGAGGAGGGGGCCCTGTTTGCGGCGGACCTGCTGCGGATGTACGCCCTGTATGCCGAGCGCCGGGGCTGGAACATGGAGCTGGTGTATGAAAACACCACGGAGCTGGGCGGCGTCAAGGAGGCCAGCGCCACTATCGAGGGACAGGGGGCCTGGTCCCGCCTGAAATTCGAGGCCGGGACCCACCGGGTCCAGCGGGTGCCGGAAACCGAGTCCTCCGGCCGCATCCAGACCTCCGCCGCCACCGTGGCCGTGATGCCTGAGGCGGAGGAGGTGGAGTTCACCATCGACCCCAAGGACTTACAGATCGACACCTTCCGCTCCTCCGGCGCAGGAGGACAGCACGTCAACAAAACGGAATCCGCCATCCGCATCACCCACCTGCCCACCGGCACGGTGGTGGAGTGCCAGGATGAGCGCAGCCAGTATAAAAACAAGGACCGGGCCATGAAAATCCTGCGCTCCAAGCTCTACGAGGCCCAGCAGGAGAAGCAGAACGCCGCCATCGCCGCCCAGCGGAAAAGCCAGGTAGGCACCGGCGACCGGTCCGGCAAGATCCGCACCTATAACTTCCCCCAGAACCGGGTCACCGACCACCGGCTCACCGGGGACGTGAAAAATTTCAACATTGCCGCCGTTATCAACGGCGACCTGGACCCCCTTGTGGATGCGCTGACCCTGGCCGACCAGGCCAGACGCCTGCAGGAGGGCGCTGAGAAAGGAGAATGAACCATGGAAGCTCCCATCAAAACCCGTTATGACAAGGCCGGTCCCCAGGTGGCCGAGGCCCTGCGCCGCCGCAGCTTCGAGGCCCACTATGTCTCCACCGCCCAGGAGGCCCTGGAGCTGGCCCTGACCCTGATTCCCAAGGACCGCACCGTATCCTGGGGCGGCACCGCCACCGCCGCCCAGATCGGCCTGATGGACCGCCTGCACCAGGGGGACTATCAGCTCATCGACCGGGACACCGGCAAGACCCCCGAAGAAAAGCAGGCCCTGATGCGCCAGGCCCTGACCTGCGGCACCTTCATCATGAGCAGCAACGCCATCTCCGCCGACGGCCAGCTGGTGAACATCGACGGCAACGCCAACCGGGTGGCCGCCCTGTGCTTTGGGCCGGAAAGCGTCCTGGTCATCGCCGGGATGAACAAGGTCATGGGCGACCTGGACAGCGCCATCGCCCGGGCCCGCCAGGTGGCGGCTCCCGCCAACGCCCAGCGCTTCGACATCAAGACTCCCTGCGCCGTTACCGGAAGCTGCGGCGACTGCACCAGTCCCGACTGCATCTGCTGCCAGATGGTCATCACCCGGGCCTGTCGCCCTGCCGGCCGCATCAAGGTCATTCTGGTGGGCGAGGATCTGGGCTTTTAAGGCAAAAGAGGGATCCACTTGAACACCATTGTTTTTCACCCGGAATCGGACCCGGCCGCCATACAGGAGGCCGCGGCCATTCTGCGCCGGGGGGGGCTTTTGGGCATTCCCACGGAAACCGTATACGGCCTGGGAGCCGACGCCCTGAACGAGGACGCCGTGGTCCGCATTTTCCTGGCCAAGGGACGGCCCCAGGACAATCCCCTGATCATCCATGTGCCGGACGCCTCCTGGCTGGAGCAATACTGCCGGGACGTGCCGCCGGAGGCCTATCGGCTGGCGGAGCGGTTCTGGCCTGGCCCCCTGACCATGATCCTGCCCCGGCGGGACATTGTCCCCCTGCAAACCACCGGCGGCCTGGAGACGGTGGGGGTCCGCTGCCCGGACCACCCGGTGACCCTGGCCATCATCCGGGCCGCCGGGGTGCCCATTGCCGCCCCCAGCGGCAACACCTCCGGCCGTCCCAGTCCCACCACCGCCGCCCACATGATCGAGGACATGGACGGCAAGATCGACGGCATCGTGGACGGCGGCCCCTGCACCGTGGGGGTGGAGTCCACCATCATCGACCTGACGGTGACGCCGCCCCGGCTGCTGCGCCCCGGCGGCCTGCCTCTGGAGGCCCTGGAGGAAGTGCTGGGGGAGGTGGCTGTGGACAAGGCCGTCACCGGCCTGCTGGCCGCCGGAGAGCATCCCCGGGCCCCGGGGATGAAATACCGGCACTATGCCCCCCACGCGCCGGTCACTGTGGTTACCGGCGCGCCGGACCGCAGCGCCCGCCGCATCCTGGGCCTGCTGTCGGACCAGGCGGGGGTCATCTGCTTCGACGAGTATGCCCCGCTGTATGCCGGGCACATCATCCATCGTCTGGGTCCGGCGGCGGACAAATCCGCCCAGGCCCGGCACGTATTCGACGCCCTGCGCACCTTCGACGGCACGGACGTCACGGAAATTTTCGCCCAGTGCCCCGATGACGGGGGCCTGGGTCTGGCGGTGGCCAACCGCCTGAAAAAGGCGGCGGGCTTCCACCTGGTGGACGCCGACCGGCCCATTCTCATCGGCCTCACCGGCGGCACCGGCGCGGGAAAAACCAGCGCTCTGGCGGCCCTGGAGGACCTGGGCGGCACGGTGCTGGACTGCGACGCCGTGTATCACGAGATGCTCCGCACGGACCCCGCCCTGCGGGGGGCCATCGAAGGGGTCTTCGGCCCGGTGTTCGGCCCCGACGGGACCCTGGACCGGCAGAAGCTGGGGAACATCGTGTTCTCCGACCCCGCCGCCCTGGAGCGGCTCAACGCCATCGTGTACGAATACCTGCCGCCGGAGCTGATGCGCCGGGCGGCGGGACAGTCCCTGGTGGGGCTGGACGCCATCAACCTGGTGGAAAGCGGCCTGGACCGGCTGTGCGCCTGCACCGTGGCGGTGCTGGCCCCGGCGGAGGACCGGGTCCGCCGCATCATGGCCCGGGACGGCATCAGCCGGGACTATGCCCGGCTGCGGACCTCCGCCCAGCCGTCCGACGGCTTTTACCGGGAGCACTGCTCCCATATCCTGGAAAACACCTGCGCCGGTCCGGCGCAGTTCCGGGATCAGGCACGGATTTTCTTCCGGAAAATGCTCCGGGAAATCGAACATATTTGAGGAGGAATCAGAACCATGACAGACGAAATGAAAGCCAAGCGCGAAAAGCTGTTCTCCAGCGCCAAAAACGGCTATGACCTGGTGGACCAGGCTGCCCTGGACGCCATGGAGGCCTATTGCGAGACCTACAAGCAGTACCTGGACAACGGTAAGACCGAGCGGGAGTGCACCGACTACACCATCCAGCTGGCCCAGGCCCAGGGCTATGTCCCCTATCAGCGGGGCATGAGCCTGAAGCCCGGCGACAAGGTGTACCGCGTGAACCGGGGCAAGAGCGTGATGCTGGCCAAGATCGGCCGCCAGGACCTGTCCCACGGCGCACAGATCGTGGCCTGCCACATTGACTCCCCCCGTCTGGACTTCAAGCCCCATCCCCTGTATGAGGACAGCGACTTTGCCTATGGCAAGACTCACTACTACGGCGGCATCCGCAAGTATCAGTGGGTGGCCATCCCCCTGGAGCTGCGGGGCGTGGTGGTCCTGCGGGACGGCACCGTGGTGAAGGTGGTCCTGGGCCAGGGCAGCGAGCCCAAGTTCGTCATCACCGATCTGCTGCCCCACCTGGGCGCAGAGCAGGGCAAAAAGCCCCTTAACGAGGCCATTCCCGGCGAAAATCTGAACATTCTCATGGGCAGCCGCCCCCTGGGCGAGGAGGGCGACAGCGACCGCGTGAAGCTGCGGGTGCTGGATATGCTCCACGAGAAATACGGCATCTGCGAGGATGACTTCACCTCCGCCGAGCTGGAGGTGGTCCCCGCCTTCAACGCCACGGATCTGGGCCTGGACCGCAGCCTCATCGGCGCATACGGCCACGACGACCGGGTGTGCGGCTACGCCGCCCTGAAGGGCCTGTTCGACATCGGCGTGCCCGAAAAGACCGCCGTGTGCATGCTGGCCGACAAGGAAGAGGTTGGCTCCATGGGCGTCACCGGTATGCAGTCCGCCTTCTTCGACACCTTCATGGAGGACCTGTGCCAGAGCCAGGGCGTCAGCCTGCGGGTGTGCTATGAAAGCTCCTTCTGCCTGTCCTCCGACGTCACCGCCGCCTATGACCCCAACTTTGCCGAGGTGTATGAGAAGCGCAACGAGTCCCGGGTGAACTATGGTCTGGGCATCTGCAAGTATACCGGCGCCCGGGGCAAGAGCGGCTCCTCCGACGCTGACGCCGAAACCGTGGCCTATGTCCGCCGCGTGCTGGACAACGCCGGTGTGGTGTGGCAGATCGGCGAGATGGGCAAGATCGACGCCGGCGGCGGCGGCACCGTGGCCCAGTATATGGCCAACCGCAACATCACCACCATCGACGCCGGTGTGCCGGTTCTGAGCATGCACTCCCCCTTTGAAACCGTGGGCAAGCTGGATTGCTACATGAACTATCTGGGCTGCATGGCCGTCTATAACGCGTAAAACGCCCCATAAAAAACTGCGCTGCCTCACGGCAGCGCAGTTTTTGAGTGCTAAAAAAGCCTCGCAGAGTTTGCCGCCCGCAGGCGGCAAAGCAAATGAGATCATTTTCGGCCAGGGCGTGTACCTGACCGAAAATACTTCTCAGGCTGCAAGTGTGGAATTGGTTCGCCATCAGCGAACCAATTATGCGCGCAGCAGGCTGCAAGCCTTTTGTCCTAAAAGGGCTTTGCCCTTTTGGGACAGTCTCTTACAGAATCAGCAGCAGGCCGATGGCGATGAGGACCTCCTCGTCCGCCTTCTGATAGAACAGGAAAAACAGGATCAGAAGCAGCAGCAGATCCCCGGCGTCCATGTCCCCCAGGTGCAGCTTCGCCAGCAGGCGGTTCAGAAACTGCCGCTCCGGGGCAGGTACCGGAGGCGGTGCCGGTTCCGGCCCGGGCGGAGGAGGCCCCGGCCTGGGCGGGGGCGGCTGGGGACGGGGCGGAGACGGCGGGGCCGTCTCCTGCTGGGGCACCCGGTCATATACCCCGTTGTCGTTGCGGATATAGCGGTTATACATGGCTACCCCTCCCAATCCGCCAGCAGCTTTTTCCCCACATGGATCAGCCGCGCCAGCCGGGCCGCCCGCTCGATCTTCCCTTGCTTTTCTTCCTTCAGGAACGGGCGCAGGGCCTGGAGCAGCTGCAAAGCGGCGCTGTTCTCCGTACCCAGCTCACCGGCCAGGGGCAGCAGCTTCCCCAGGAGCTTCGGGTCCAGTCCGCCCAGGGCCGCTCCCAGGTCAGGCCCCGGCGGCGGGGCAGGGGGCGGCGGGGCCGCCTTCTGCTCCCCCATGGCTCCGGACAGCTGCTGGGCCATCTGCATGACCTGGGCCATGCTGTTGGGATCGGACAGCAGCGCGTTCAGTTTTTCCTCCAGCTCCGACACTGCCGCCCCTCCTCCCTATTTTTGCAGGCTTTCGCCGATCCGCTGCACCAGGGCCGCCCCCTGGGGTGTGCTCATGATGCCCTGAAGCATCCCGCTGATGGCGGAGGCGTCCCCTGCCGCCGCCTGGCGGACGGCCTGCTGCAGGGTGCGGCCCCCGTCGCTGCCGGACAGCAGCCCCAGCAGCATCTGGCCGTCCCGGGACCCCATCACCGCCTGCAGGGCCGCCGGGTCCCGCTTCAGCCGCTCCATCATTTCCTTCTGATCCATAGAAAAACCTCCATCCGTTGCTGCATAGCCCAATATATGTGTCCCTTCCGGAAAACGTGCCTGTCCCGACCATGACTAAAAATTTCAAAAAAGGGGGTTGACAGGGAGGGAGGGGTGTGGTATTATACTTCTTGCCGATATCCGCCGGTGTGGTGGAATGGTAGACACAGGAGACTTAAAATCTCCCGGTAGCAATACCGTACCGGTTCGAGTCCGGTCACCGGCACCAACCGGACCCAATTCAATATCGCGGAGTAGAGCAGTTGGTAGCTCGTCGGGCTCATAACCCGGAGGTCGGAGGTTCAAGTCCTCCCTCCGCAACCAGAAAGTCCTGATTTCTTGCGAAATCAGGACTTTTTCCGTACTTTTGCGCCCAATAACTTACTTCCCATTTTTTCTGACCCAAACTCTGACCCCAACGGGAGCGGATAGCGGAAAAGATTATACCGCACCAGAGAGGATGTTACCCATTGTCTTTGCCGCTTCACGCTTGGCGGAGGTCGTTACATGCGCATAAGTGTCCAGCGTGAAGCCTGCCGAAAAATGCCCCAGCATACCAGATACGGTCTTGATGTCCACTCCGTTTTGCAGAGCCAGCGTTGCGAAGGTGTGGCGCAGGTCATGGAACCGCACCTTCGGCAGGCCTGCCCGCTTTAGGACTCGGTGCAGCATGTGCAACACGCTGTCCGGGGACATGGGGCCTCCGGTGGGCGAGGGAAACACCCATTCGCTGTTACCCGTTTTTCTTCTTTGTTGCATCAGAACGTCTATCGCATCTGCCGACAGGGGCAGGGTGCGGTAGGCGTTTTTTGTTTTCAGCGGCATTTCAATGATCTTGCCGTCGATGCGTCCGATCTGCCGCCGAACCCGGAGGTCTCCTTTTTCCAAATCAATGTCCGACCATTTTAATCCGAGCAACTCGCCCCGCCGCAGGCCGGTGGTCAGGTCGATGTAGTACAGGGCGAACACGCCGCTGTCTTTTGCCTTGCGGAGAAAGGACGTCAACTGCTCAATGGGAAGCGTCTGCATCTCCTTGCGCTCCGCCTTCGGCAGTGCGCAGCCGTCTGCTGGATTGTGGGCGATCAGCCGCTGCTCAACTGCCAGCTTCATGGCAGAGGAAATGATTTGATGGATGTTGCGTACTGTTTTGGCGCTCAGTCCCTTGGGCTGCTTCTGTGCTTCGATTCGCTCTACCCGCCCTTCTGCCAACAATTTCTTGTAGAACTGTTGCAGATGCAGCGTTGTCAGATCATTCAGCGGGATCTTGCCGAGCTGCGGCTTGATGTGATTCTCGATGTAGCCATGATAGGTCAGGTAGGTGGATGGGCGCATCTTGATTTTGGCATAGTTCTCATACCACACATCTAACCAGTTACCCACCGTGTAGGTTTTCGCCCTGCCATAGTCGATGCCGACATTTTCCTCGATGGCCTTTTTCAGTTTTTCCTTGACTTCTGCCTGTGTTTTTCCCAGCACATTCTTGATGATGGCTTTGCCTGTCTCTGGATCGTGGCCGACAGTATATCTTCCCTCCCATCGGCCATCCTTTCGTTTGCGAATATTTCCCTCGCCATTCGCTCGTCGCTTTGGCATAAAATCAGCCCCTTTCGCCAACGAACAATACCGTAACCAAGAAGGAAAAGCTACCGGAAAGTGGAATCGTTATCAGAAAGTTATCATTTGCGCTTAGACCACGCTGCCCTATCTTTGACTATTGCGGCGCAATTTCTGCGCTGCCGGGGGCGTTCTCTTTAGTTACAGCGGTGCGATTTTTGAACGGTCGAAAGTCTCTTTTCATTGACTGCGGTGACTCAAAACACGCTTGCCCTGCACCATTGATCACGCAAAGGTGATTACCTCGATTTCCTTCCGAAACGGCCACAAGGCACCACCAAAATCCTTGGGACATCTGCGTTTGCGGGAACCAAGACGCCAGCCGCTCTGAAATTTTCTTCAAAAGGCGCCATAACCGCCTGCGTTGAAACCCCCGTCAACTGCCCGCACTGCGGGCAGAAGTGATTGGGCAGAGCGTCGGTTCCGACGCCAGCCCTTTATCCTGCTTTCTTTTTCGTCCTCGAAAAAGCCGTGAAAAGTGCAGGAAACGCAGTTATACCAACGTTTCCAATGCATTGATCACACGGACTTCAATACCTCCGGCACAAATGGCCCACGTTTGCTTTCACGAGTGAAAGCGGGTACGCACTCGCCTTTGCTCAAAGGATCGCACACAACGGCTCACACGGCGAAACACGGGGCGTTTCGGATGGGGGCGCTATTACTCGTTTTGCGCGGTCCGGAAACCCTGCGTGGCCGGGGCTCAGAACGGCAAACTTTGCCGCTTTTGGGTCTTGGTCAGGGGTGCTCCTGAAGAACGCAGAGAGCCTTCGGAACAGCGATGCGCTCATGCGTGTCGCTGTTCCGAGGCGTCGCGGCCCCGCTGGGCTGCGTGATCTTTTTCGCTTCTGCCGAAGTTGCGGCTTGTATGCCCTGCGCTCAGGGCCTTTCCGTGTGTGCGAGGCGGGGGGGTGGTATCACTACCCTCAGCGCGCTTTACGTGCTGCTGAAACGCCGGACGCCCGCTTGTCAAAGCGGCTCATTTGCCGTTTTCTTGCGTCCCCTATTTACATTTGCGAAAGACCCTGCAGGATAGAAAAAGACCGCCTACGTTTTCGGTAGACGATCTAACTCACGGTATGGTTTTTTCAGACTTTGCGGGGGAATTGTCTGCGTCAGCAGATTGTTTCCGCTGCAAAGTGCGCTGGGATAGCTGCTATGGCAGCGCAAGGGAGGCACTCCCTTGTTCGGAGCAACGCGATGCAAAGCAGCCTGGACATTCAAACGTCCGGGCTGTCTGCCTCGCAGAGCGCACATACTCCCATCAGGAGAGTATAGAAGTGCGCCCTTGTTACCAAGGGATTATTTAGCGCCCAATTCTCTAAGGATGTTCTTGCAATACATGATTTCTGTTTCAGAAAAAAGTGCCGCGTACTCCGGCTTGCATACCGATTCTTCCATTGATAAGTCCAAGCGCCCACAAGACCACAGTGTAGATAGCCCTTCTGATAAATTTCCCGTTTTTTGCGCACTTGCAATCAGCCGCCGTGCGGTTTCGACACCTCCGTATTGCGCTAACATCTGGTTGAACCGTGTAGGGTTATATTTACACTCTTTCTTTGCTTGTATCATTTTTTCACGCAGTTCTTCTTCAAATGTTCTTGTCAATACCTCCATGTGATAACCGCCCCCATTTTATATTTTTCGCTCAAAAACTTTTCCGCAATCCTGACATAGAAATTTAGTCTTTCCCCTTTTTCCGTTTATTCCGCTGGCTGCACCGATTATCGTGCCAAGAGGGTTAAACAAACTCCCCACAGTTCCACCGACAACAGCTCTTCCAACGGAAAATTTTGTTTTGGTTGACACTGGAACAATGTTTGTGCTTCTGCAAAAAATATTCGGGCAGCAAATCCTTCGCGCCATTTTCGCGTCCTCCCAATAGGCACAGTATGATTTAGTACTTGTTCTTAAATAAGAGACTGTACCAGAAACTAACAAAAGCAATGAGTAAGAATTGTATCATAAATCGTTATGCTCCTCAGTTAGAATTAACTCGCCACGTCCATTCTTAGCAATCCCCGCCCACTCTAAAATTGCAGCCATTACAAACACGGGATCAAAAACCGATTCTCCGATTGTTCGACCGCGGTGAAGCGCTATTGTACCGACAACGGTATTTTCCTCACAGCCGGGTTCACCGAGCTTATAGTTTCTTCCATTGCCTTTCTTTGCTCTGCCGCCTTGTTTTATAAGGAGTTCTACAATATCGTCAAACACCTTATAGTCGTAGGCTGGCTTAACAGGCAACTTATCACTTGTAAAAGTTGTTCCGTCTGACTCTGCGTAGATCTCACAAGGAAGACCTCTGGCTGTGTATACGGTGATGTGACCACCGTGCGCTTTCAGCTTTGCTTTGATGATTTCGGACGCGAGCGTGCTTGTATAGTCCACATCCATGCGGCTTACATCAATTTCCTTTGGCATTACCTTCTCCGTTCCACCGCCAAGATTTAAGGCGGCAAGCAATTCATCCAGTTTCTTTTTTGCAGTTGGATAAGATATTTGCATATCAGACTGTACCTCCTTCAGGTTTCCTCTGTCTTTCAAAAAAGTAATCAAGAACTCGAATTGCTCCTTGTCGAGCCGATCAAAAGGGCTAAGGTCGAACGTGTTTCTTAGCTCCATGCCACAATCAGGGCATTGTAGCGTGCTAACTCGCAGTGTCCCATGACAGGCGGGACATTTTGAAATAAGCCGGTTCATGTAAATCACCTCTTCGCTTACATGATACAATTAGAAAGCAATTTTGTCAATATAGTGCCTAATTATTTTTATTACTATATTGCTTTTTGGAATGTGTCTCACCGCTTTTCCCGCGCAATGTCATACCCCAGCGCATCTGCCAACTCTACCGCCTCGCCATAGCGGAGCGAACCGCGCTTGAGTTTGCCGGAGAGATTGGGAACGCTGCGGCTCCAGCCGTATTCATCGGAGAGGTAGTCCACCACCTCGGTCATGGTCATGCCGGTGCGGACGATGTAAGACTTGATCTCGTTGCGATAGGTTTCAGATTTTCTCATATCCTGACCCAGTTTTGACCCAGAATCCGAAAAAAGCGGGCAGGTCTGGACGGAAACAATGGAAGATCCGCCGAACGAATGGTGGCAAAAAGCACAAATCGGAGCCGAAATGACTCCGATTTGTGCTTGAGACTGCCTCATAACCCGGAGGTCGCAGGTTCGAGTCCTGTCTCCGCAACCACCAAAACAGCCGTTTTCTTATCGAAAACGGCTGTTTTTTCGTGCCCCATGGCAAAATGCCGCCGTTATGGGCGGATATGCGTTGTCATTTGCCTGCGGATAAGTTATAATCATGCCATGGGACGCGAAACGGGACGCGCTACGGGAGGGCGCCTCCTATCTGGTACAGACCAGCGCCATAGATTCCCTGTCCGCATTTCCGGGAGACGATACGCTGGCGGCGGCCATGCGGCTGTCCGCCTCGCGGCACCCGTTGGTGCGGGGGTATGCCTATATCTGCGTGGGAATGGCGGGGCGTTCGTTGGGCGATGAGGAACGCGCAGGCCTGCGAAACCGGCTGTCTGCCATACGGGAAACCGATACATTCGCGAAAATCTGCCTGCTTGAAGGCCTGATCCATCTGGGAGATGAAACGCCGGCGGCCGGGTTGATCCGTATGTTCGGCCGGTGCAATTACCGGAACCAATGTGCCATCCTGAACAGCCTGTCGGACGTGTATCCGGAAATCAGCCGTTCATCACAAGAGAGAATCCGGCAGTTCTGCCAGGAGCTTGCAGGCAGGGATATGTGTGCGGCTGTTCAGGAGACGTATGACCGGCTGATTCATATCAGCAGGCATCGCCTTCAAGCATCACTTTGATCAGGATGGGACAAATCGACAATGTATCATATATGGACGTTAGATAATTGGGAAAAGAACATAGATTTAACAAGAGAAGGCCATAGAAGCGGGCTGAGACTGCGGTTTGATAAAGGCACAGACGACGAGGTGCGGAGGGCCTGTAAGGAGTTCGCCGTATTTTTGAGGAAAGAATATTTCTTTCCGTTAAGAGTTACCGTTTACGTAAAAAATGCTGTTCGCCTCACTGCCATGGATGGAGAAAAAGTGACCGGTACCTTCTGGAGCATAGAGGATGATTATACAGTCGAGCCGTATATACGCATTGCAGCCGGCGACTATGACGACCTGTGCCGGAAACGGGGAAGGGACAACGCTCTGGCGGCGACACTAAGCACCATAGCGCATGAATTGACGCATTATTTTCAATGGATCAATTCCCTGCAGCTGACTCCGATCGGAGAGGAAAGACAGGCCGCCAGATATGCGGGGTATATTCTGGATGAATATGCGGAGACAAGGGAGCATCCATAAGGCGTGGCGTTTCCCCTGCGGAGCCCGTTGACTTTGCACATGACATGCACTATAATTCCAGCTGCAACGAGGAGAGCACGATGGATACAGATGTGACTTTTCCCATGGATTCCCAGGCGAAGCCGCAGATCGCGGAGGAGCCCGCAAAAATTTCCCGCGAGCAAATGCTGGCGGAATTTGCTTCCAGCTACAAGAGGATGGCAGAATGATCTGGATATCAGCAGAGGATGTCATTCTCATTCACAGCCGTGCCATACAAGGCAGCAGCAGGTGCGCATACTGCAGACGGCTGTTTTTCTGACTTTATTTTTTCCGACAAGCTGAACGGCTGTGCCCCTTCGGGCACAGCCGTTTTTGCGCAAACACGATATTGATGCTTTTCTCCAGCTTTCACGCCGTCAGTCCAGAACGTACACGGTGCAGTCCCGCCGGCCCCAGTCGCATGCCTCGGAATAGGTCCTGAACCAGAGGTCGATCTTGTTGCCCTTGATGGCCGTGCCGCAGTCGGCGGCGGTGGCCATGCCATAGTGCCAGGAGCCCTTCACCGTCTGGACGTACATCCGGGTGCCGTAGGGGAACACGGACGTATCCACCGCGATGTTGCCCACCGCCGTGGGACGGCCGGAGGCCGTGCGGGTGCCAATGGAGTACGCAGTGGCGCTGCACACCAGGGTCCGGGAGAAGGTCATGGTGTCGCCGGAGGCGAACAGCAGATAGCCGGAGCCGTCGCCGTTGCTGTGCACGGACACCAGCCGGTCGGACCGCTCCACCGAGGACACCCGGGTGCCATACTCCACGACCTCCTCCACGGCGCCGTCGGTAACGGTGTCCGTCAGTTCCGTGGACACCACGCGGCCCATGCGATAGGTATCGGTGTAGGTGTTGGTGATGGTGCCGGGCACGCCCTGCTGCATCACCCGCTCGGTGCCCTTGGCCAGGGAGTGGTTCACCACCCGGCGGCTGCTGTAGCCCACGGACAGCTGCACCGTCCGCTGGCGGGTCATCTCCGCCCGGAAATAGATGGACGGCTGATCCCCCGTCAGGTCGATGAACACCATCTCGTCCTCGACGGGCTCCATATGCAGCCGGTGGAGCAGATGGTCCACCGTTTCGCTGCGGGTCTGCACGGTGCGGGTCTCCTCCTCGCCGGTCACGGTGACGTTGTGACCATGCTGCAGCAGCAGCTGGGCCTCCTTGGCGTTGTAGTCCACCCGGGTCTCCAGAATGCCGAAGCTCATGCTCCGGCTGGGACGGCCGGAGATGATCTCCGTTCCGCCGTCTGCGGTAAGCACCACATACACCCGCCGCGGCTGCACCGCGTCGGCCATACTGCTCACCGTCACCATGCCCAGCACGGTCACCGCCACCATGACCAGCAGCAGCACCCGGCGCATCCGCCAGTGCTCCCGCACGGCCACGGCGGAAATGGCCCGCCGGACTCTGTCTTTCATGTCTTTCATATGCCCTCCCAAGAGGTAGATTTCCGGCATGTGTACCGGTTTGTAACTTTTGTTACTTTTTCAAAATATGGTAGGAGTATAGCACTTATACCCACTTTTGTCAAGTTTTATGCCATTTCCCGGATTTCGTTCACCACAAAGCCGCCATTTTTGCTCCATATGACACGCCCGGGTCAGCTGTCAATTGGGAAATTCGGTTACAAAAAGTTACGAATAGAAACAAAATCGAACCGTTGAAAAAGGCGGACAAATGTGGTATGCTGAAAGAACTTGTATCATAAAGGAGAACCGCCATGCGTCCTGCATTTATCCCCGTGGGGCAGATCGTCAACGCCCACGGCATCCGGGGGGAGGTCAAGGTGAACCCCCACGGCTTTGACCCGGAGTTTCTCACGGAATTTGACACCATTTATATAGACGGCCAGCCCGTCCGGGTCCGCAGCGCCCGGGTCCACAAGTCCACGGTGCTGATGGCCCTGCCCGGGGTGGATGACATGGACGCCGCCCTGGCCCTGAAGGGCAAAACCGTGTCCATCCGCCGCACCGACGCTCACCTGCCCCAGGGGCAGTATTTCGACCAGGAGCTGGTGGGCCTGCGGGTCATCGACTGCGCCACCGGCGGCGAGATCGGTGTCATCGACCGGGTCCTGATCTACCCCGCCCACCGGATCTATCAGGTCAAGGGCCAGCGGGAGTATCTCATCCCCGCCGTTCCCGGCGTGTTCATCGAGAGCACGGACCCCGACGCCGGTGAAATGTGGGTGCACCTGATGAAAGGATTGGCCACCGATGAAAATTGACATCATGACCCTGTTCCCCGACGCCATCGACGCCATGATGGGCCAGTCCATCATGGGCCGGGCCCAGGAGCGGGGCTATATCCGGATCACCGCCCACCAGATCCGAGATTACACCACCAATAAGCAGATGCAGGTGGACGACTACCCCTATGGCGGAGGCCGGGGAGCCGTTATGCAGGCGGACCCCCTGTACCGCTGCTGGGACCACATCTGCCAGGAGGCTGGCCAGCGGGTCCACACCGTCTACCTCTCCCCCTGCGGCCGGGTATTCAACCAGGAGGTGGCCAAGGAGCTGAAGGCCCGGTATGACCGCCTGATCCTGGTCTGCGGCCACTATGAGGGGGTGGACCAGCGCTTTCTGGACGAGTGCGTGGACGAGGAGATCTCCATGGGAGACTTCGTTCTCACCGGCGGCGAGATTCCCGCCATGGCCGTGGCAGACTGCCTGTGCCGCATGGTGCCGGGCGTCCTGCCGGAGGAAAGCTGCTACACCGACGAGAGCCACTGGAACGGCCTGCTGGAATATCCCCAGTATTCCCGCCCCGAGGTGTGGCACGGCCGGGCCGTGCCTCCGGTGCTGCTGTCCGGCCACCACGGCAACGTGGACGACTGGCGGAAAAAGGAGAGCTACAAGCGCACCATGGTCCGCCGCCCGGATATGTTCGCCCGGTTTGACGAAACCCAGCTGACCACCAAGCACGACCGCAAGGTCCTGCAGCAGGCCAAGGACGAGCTTCGCCAGGAGCAGGAGGACCAGGCATAACGTGCTTGAAAGCCCCGCCGCTTTGTGGTATCCTTGTGCTGTATTTTTTGTATAAAGGAGACGATTCCGTGACCAAGCTGCGGGACAAACGGCTGTTTCTGCTGGATATGGACGGCACCCTCTACATCGGCGACCGCCTGTTTGACGGCGTGCCGGAGTTTCTGCGCCATGTGCGCTCCATGGGCGGCCGTTACCTGTTTCTCACCAACAACTCCTCCCGGGGCGTGGAGGGGTACATCGAAAAGCTCCGCCGCCTGGGCATCGAGTCCGCCCCCGGCGACTATCTCACCTCCGTGGACGCTACCATCCGGTATCTGAAGGCGGCCCTGCCCGGGAAAACCTGCTATGTATTCGGGACGGACTCCTTCCTGTCCCAGCTGGACCGGGCCGGGATCCCCGTCACCCGGGACCGGGAGCAGGCGGAGGTGCTGCTGTGCGGCTTCGACACGGAGCTGACCTTTCAGAAGCTGGAGGACGCCTGCATCCTGCTGAACCGGGGCGTCCCCTTTGTGGCCACCAATCCCGACTGGGTGTGCCCCACCTGGTACGGCTCCGTACCCGACTGCGGCAGCGTCTGCCGCATGCTCACCACCGCCACCGGCCGGGAGCCGGTGGTCATCGGCAAGCCCCAGCCGGAGATGGCCCTGCTGGCCATGGAACGCACGGGCTTTTCCCCGGAGCAGACGGTGCTGCTGGGGGACCGGCTGTACACCGACGTGGCCTGCGGCGTCAACGCCGGCATCGACACCGTGTTCGTCCTGTCCGGCGAGGGCACCATGGCGGACATCGACACCTACCGGATCCATCCCACCTGGGTGTATCCCGATATCGGTACTCTGTACCGTGAACTGGAGGAAACCGTATGAAACTCAACTACAAGCGGACTATTTTCGTGGGCTTTGCCTTCTTCCTGATCTGCTCGTTCTGGCAGGCCTATGACAACACCATCCCCCTGATCCTCACCAACAAGTTCGGCATGAGCCAGGCCTGGTCCGGCGTCATCATGGCTCTGGACAATGTGCTGGCCCTGTTCATGCTGCCCCTGTTCGGCGCCATCTCTGACAAGCACCACAGCAAGTGGGGCCGCCGGACCCCCTTTATCGTGGTGGGCACGCTGATCGCCGCCGTGATGCTCATCGCCCTGTCCTTCGTGGACAATGCCCAACTGAAGCACCTGTCCGATGTCTCCGCCATTGACGATCCCGCCGCCCTGGAGCAGATCTACGACCGCCAGGCCAACGAGACGCTGCTGACCCCCAGCGGCGACAAGTTCGTACTGAGCCAGAAGTTCACCCAGGAGGAATTCTGCCAGATCCGCAGCCAGGTGGAGCAGAACGGCAGCACCGTCACCAACCCCGATTATACCAACTATGTGGTCCCCGCCCGCCAGGCCTGCGCCTGGGACGCCACCGCCAAAAGTCCGGTGACCCTGGTGTTCTTCATCGTACTGCTACTGATCGTGCTGGTGTCCATGGCCGTGTTCCGGTCCCCGGCGGTGGCCCTGATGCCGGACGTGACCCTGAAGCCTCTGCGCTCCAAGGCCAACGCCGTCATCAACCTGATGGGCTCCGCCGGAGGCATTCTGGTGCTGGCCCTGGGCATGGTGTTCGCCACCTCCGCCGTCCGCAACTCCCTGATGAGCTACACCGGCTATTTCGCCGTCATCGCCGCCATCATGCTGGTGGCGCTGGTAATCTTCATGCTCACCGTCCGGGAGAAGGAGTGGGCCTATGAGATGCAGCAGCAGGCCGTGGCCCTGGGCATTGAGGAGGAGACTCAGGAGCAGGAGGAGGCCGAGGGCGGCCGCAAGCTGTCCGTGGACGAGGTAAGGTCCCTGATTCTCCTTCTTCTGTCCATCGTCCTGTGGTTCTTCGGCTACAACGCCGTCACCTCCAAGTATTCCGTCTATGCCAGCAACATCCTGCACAAGGACTATAACCTGACCCTGATCATCGCCCAGGCGGCGGCCATCGTCTCCTATCTGCCGGTGGGCTTCATCGCCTCCAAGGCAGGCCGGAAAAAGACCATTCTGGCCGGTGTGGTCATGCTGACCACCGCCTTCACCGTGGCCGCCTTCCTCAACGCCGAAAGCCCCACCATGCTGATGAACGCCATGTTCGCCCTGGCGGGCATCGCCTGGGCCACCATCAACGTCAACTCCTTCCCCATGGTGGTGGAGATGTGCTCCGGCGGCGACGTGGGCAAATACACCGGGTTTTACTACACCGCCTCCATGGCCGCCCAGGTGGCCACGCCTATGCTGTCCGGCCTGCTGATGGACCGCTTCGGCATGCACGTGCTGTTCCCCTACGCCGCCGTGTTCACGGCTCTGGCCTTCGTCACCATGCTGTTCGTCCGCCACGGCGACAGCAAGCCCCAGGCCAAGCGGGGCCTGGAAGCCCTGGACGAAATGGAGGACTGACGCCGGATGGTTGCTGTTATCATTCTGCTGGTACTGCTGATCCTGGGGGAGCTGTTCACCCTGATGCTCCAGTGCCGCCGGGGCCACAGCGCCTGGGGCCTGCTGCGGCTGTTCCGCTACGCTCACCGGGGCTACCACGATAAGCCCCGGATCCCCGAAAACTCCATGGCCGCCTTCCGCCGGGCCATCGAAAACGGCTACGGCGCAGAGCTGGACGTCCACCTGATGAGAGACGGCCGCCTAGCCGTGATCCACGACGCCAGCCTGAAGCGCACCGCCGGGGCCGACGTGCTGGTGGAGGACCTGACAGCGGAGGAGCTGAAAACCTACCGCCTGGAGGGCACCGATGAGCAGATCCCCCTGCTGGAGGAGGTGCTGGAGCTGTTCCAGGACCGCACGCCCCTGATCATCGAGCTGAAGGCCGAGCGGGGCAACCACGCCGCCCTGGCCGAGGCCACCTGCCGCATGCTGGACCGCTACCGGGTCCACTACTGCATCGAGTCCTTTGACCCCCGCTGCCTGATCTGGCTGAAGAAAAACCGCCCGGAGATCGTCCGGGGCCAGCTGTCCGAGCAGTTCCTGCGCCACGGGGAGACCGCCGGTCACGGCAAGGCCACCATGTGGCTGCTGGGAAATCTGTTCTCCAATATTGCCGCCAAGCCCGACTTCATCGCCTACCGGTTCTCCGACCGGGACAACCTGTGTCTGCGCTGGTGCCGGAAATTCTACCATGTCCAGGAGATCAACTGGACCATCCGAACGAAAGAGGAGATGGAAGCCGCCGAGGCCCAGGGGAACCTGGTGATCTTCGAGTGCTTCGATCCGAAGGGATAACGATATGAGAGTCATCACCGGAACCGCCCGGGGCCGCCGCCTGAAGGAGCCCCAGGGCATGGACATCCGTCCCACCACCGACAAGGTCAAGGAGAGCATGTTCTCCATCCTGCAATTCGACATCGAGGGCCGCCGGGTGCTGGACCTGTTCGGCGGCACCGGCCAGCTGGGCATCGAAGCCCTGAGCCGGGGCGCGTCGGAGGTGGTTTTTGTGGACAAAAGTGCCGCCGCCCTGAAGCTGATTCGGGAGAACCTGGAGCTGTGCGGACTTTCGGACCGGGTCCGGGTCCGGAACGGCGACTCCCTGGCCTATCTGCGCAGCGGCGAGAAGTTCGACCTGGTGTTCCTGGACCCCCCCTATGACACCGGCCTGCTGGAGCAGGCTCTGCAGGATATCGCAGGGTTTGACATTTGCCGCGAGCATGGTATAATAATGGCGGAAAGTCCGGCAGACGCCGTTTTGCCCCCCCTGGCGGCCCCTTACCGCCTTTATCGGGAGTACCGCTACGGCCGGATCAAGCTGACTGTCTACCACCGCCAGGGAAACGAGGAATAACCCCATGAAAATTGCGATCTACCCCGGCAGCTTCGACCCCATCACCCTGGGGCATATGGATATCATCCATCGGGCGGCCCAGTGCTTTGACCAGGTGTATGTCTGCGTGCTGGTCAACTGCGACAAAAAGCCCATGTTCTCCGCCGACGAGCGGGTGGACATGATCCGCCGCTCCGTGGCGGACCTGCCCAATGTGACGGCGGAGCACTACAGCGGCCTGCTGGCCGCCTATGCCCGGGAAAAGGGGGCCTGCGTCCTGGTGAAGGGCCTGCGCAACGCCACGGATTTCGACCAGGAGTATCAGATGGCCAGCATCAACCGGGGCATCTGCCCGGGGCTGGAAACGGTTTTCCTTCCGGCCAATCCCGCCTATCAGCATTTCAGCAGCACCATGGTCCGGGAAATGATCCGCTACGGACAGCCTATGGAACAATATGTGCCGGCCCCGGTGGCCGAGCAGTGGAAAGGACGGTCATAAATGGAAGACAAAAATGTGCAGAAGCTTCTGGACATGCTGTTCGGCATGATCGACGAGGCCAAGGGCGCCACCTTCAGCTCCGAAAAATGCGTCATCAACCGCGATGAGGCGCTGGACCTGCTGGACGAGATCCGCAACAAGCTGCCCGGCGAGCTCACCAAGGCTCAGGAGCTGATGAAGTCCAAGGAGCAGTATGTGGACAAGGCCAATCACGAGGTCCGCCGCATGCTGGACCAGGCCCAGGATGAGGCCAAGCGCCTTCGGGAGCAGGCCCAGGCCGAGGCCAAGCGCATGCTGGAAAAGGCCCAGGAGGACGCCAAGACCATCGTCTCCGAAAGCGAGACCATCCAGCGGGCCCAGCGCCGCAGCAGCGAGATCATCCGCCAGGCCGAGGACCGCAGCCGCCAGCTGTACCAGGTGGCCAACACCTACACCGAGGACGCCCTGCGCCGGACGGAGGAAGCCATCCAGGCCGCCCTGGACGAGGTGCGGGAGTCCCGCGTCCGCTATCGCAGCGCCTCCGCCGAACAGATGCAGGCCTGCCAGGAGAAGCTCAAGGCCGACCCCGTCAAGCCCTCCTCCGAGGAGTGACAAATTTCCCTGTTCATTTTTGTGCTTTTCGCTGAAATTTACTGGTTATTCTGCCAAAAGCCCGCATACTGGTGTCTTGTCAGCCTCCGGGATGCGGGTTTTTGGCGGCAAAATAGAACAGCCGTTTGAAAAAGTGCAGGAAATCCCTGGAAAAACCCATAATTCCGGGATTTTGAGCGAAAAAGTGGGTTAAAATACCCCTTGAAAAATTTTATATAGCGTTATATAATAAAGACACATATCTGATGGTGTCTTTTTTTTGATTTCGATGTGGGACAAAATGGTGGCAAAACCCATGATTGTGTGGCGATAGCCCACAATTTTCCCACAAAACAGCGCCGAGGGGAGGGAGAGCAGGCATGAACGGTCAATATGCGCACAACATTGACGCCAAGGGCCGTCTGTTTATCCCCACCAAGCTCCGGGACGAGCTGGGCGGCACCCTCCACGTCACCATTGGCCAGGATCACTGCCTGTCCGTCTACTCCGACGAGGGCTGGGCCCGGTTCAACGAAAGTCTGAAGGGCAAGAGCTTCACCGAGATCAAGCGCCTGCGGATGATGTATGCCTATATGACTGACTGTGCCCCCGATGCCCAGGGCCGCATTCTCCTGCCCGCCAAGCTGCGGCAGTATGCCAACCTGGAAAAAGAGGTGGTCATCATCGGCATCTTCGACCGGGCCGAGATCTGGAACGCCGCTCTTTGGCAAAAAATGGAGGACGAGGCCTTCAGCTCCGGTGAGCTGGAGAAGGCGATGGAAGAAATGGGGATGTGAGCCATGGCATTTGACAGAAATGAAGCCGCCGATGTGGCCTTCGGCCACCGCCCCGTTCTGCTGGACGAGTGCATGGAGGGCCTGGCCATCCGCCCCGGCGGCATATACCTGGACGGCACTCTGGGCCGGGCGGGCCACTCCTGGGAGATCGTCCGCCGCCTGATCGCCGGCGGCCGCCTGATCGGCCTGGACCGGGACGAAACCGCCCTGGAGGCCGCCCGTCAGCGGCTGGCCCCCTACGCCGATCGTGTCACCCTGGTCCACAGCAACTTCAGCCGGGTGGCGGAGGTGCTGGATGAGCTGGGGATTCCGGCGGTGGACGGCATGCTCTTTGACCTGGGGGTGTCCTCCCCGCAGCTGGACGACGCCCAGCGGGGCTTCTCCTATATGCACGACGCCCCCCTGGACATGCGCATGGACCGCACCGCCGGCCTTACCGCCCGCATCGTGGTCAACGAATGGTCCTATGAGGAGCTGCGGCGGATCCTGTATGAATACGGCGAGGAGCGCTACGCCCCCGCCATTGCCCGACGCATTGTCGCCGCCCGGGAGGAAGCTCCCATCGAAACCACCGGCCAGCTGGTGGAGCTGATCAAAAGCGCCATGCCGCCCCAGGCCCTGCGGGAAAAGCAGCACCCGGCCAAACGGAGCTTCCAGGCCCTGCGCATCGCCGTCAACGGCGAGCTGGAGGAGCTCACCGCCATGCTGCGGGGCGCGGCCAGCCGTCTGGCCCCCGGCGGACGCCTGGCGGTGATCACCTTCCATTCGCTGGAGGACCGCATCGTCAAAAAAACCATGCAGGAGCTGGCCACCGGCTGCACCTGTCCCCCCAATTTCCCGGTCTGCGTCTGCGGCAAAAAGCCCACGGTGCGCCTGGTGAACCGCAAGCCCATCGTCTGCGGCCCCGCAGAGCTGACCTATAACCCCCGCGCCCGCAGCGCCAAGCTGCGTGTGGCGGAAAAGCTGTAAATTTTCCTGTTTTTGGAAACGATTTCAACATACGAAAGGAGCTGCCCGACCATGGCGGAGAATACGAGAAGGATGAACAACGAGCCGGTTTTCGGCAGCCTTGCCTATGATCTGAATACCCTGAACTGGGACGAGTTCGACGGCAATGCCGTCCGCCAACCCCAGGAACAGCCCCAGGAGCCTCTGCGCCGTCCAGAGCGCCGGGAGCGTCCCCGGCAGGAGCCCCGCCGCCGTCCGGCAGCCCGTCCCCGGGAGCATGCCTCCCCGGTTATGCTGGCCGGTGTGGCCGTGCTGCTGATGATGGCCGTGGTGCTGATGATGGGCTATATCCGCCTGATGCAGGCCAGCCATGACGTCACCGTCAAGCAGGCCCAGCTGCAGCAGGCCCAGGAGGACAACGTGGCCCTGGGCGTGGCATACGAAAAGGCCTTTGACCAGTCCTCCGTCAAGGCGGCGGCCCAGGCCGCGGGCATGACCAAGCCCACCACCGACCAGATTGAGTACATCGAGCTGGGCGGGGCGGACATGGCCGAGATCTGTCGTCCCGAGTCCACGGGGCCCCTGGCCCAGGCCTGGAACTGGGTAAAGAACGGCGTGGACGCAGTGGTGGAATATTTCCGCTGAGCGCCGCCATATAGTTAAGACGCGCAAGGAGTGAGAAGGAATACTTCTTGCTCCTTGCCTTGGTATTCCGGCGAAAGGAGCAGCCCATGTTCAGACCCAGAAAGAGAAAACCCAGCGAAAAAAAGCAGCGTTCACCGGAATTTTATGCCCGGCAGGCCACCCGCACCGTCCGCAGCCGCACCTTCTGGCTGATGCTGGTCATGGGCATCCTGCTGTTCGTGATCCTGTTTTTCCAGCTGTACCACCTCCAGATCACCCGGCACCAGGAGATGCAGACCCGGGCCCTGGACCAGCAGACCCGCCAGACGGTGGTCTCCGCCTTCCGCGGCACCATCTACGACCGCAACGGCAGCCAGCTGGCGGTGTCCGTGTCCACGGAGACGGTGTTCCTGTCCCCCAAGGACCTGAAGGAGCAGCTGGACGCCGAGGAGGAGCGCCTGGCGGAGATCCGTCAGAAGAATGCCTCCCTGGCGGAGGGGGAAACGCCCCTGTCCGAGGAATCCCAGGTCCACTGGACCTATGATTCCCTGGCCGCCAGTCTCTCCGGGATTCTGGGCGTGTCCCAGGACACCATCCGCTCCTGCATGGACCGCACGGACTCCCAGTATGAGGTCCTGGCCAAGAAGGTGGACGAGGACGTGGCGGACCAGATCCGCCAGCTCATCAACGACACCGATGTCCACGGCGTTTACATGGTGGCCGACGCCAAGCGGGTGTACCCCTACGGCTCCCTGGCCTCCCACGTTCTGGGCTTTGTGGGCACCGACAACACCGGCCTGTATGGCCTGGAATCCCGCTACGACAAGTACCTCCAGGGCCAGACCGGCCTGGTGGTCACCGCCAAGGACGAGCGGGGCAATCCCCTGCCCTATGAGTATGAGCAGTATTTCGCCGCCGAAAACGGCCAGGACCTGGTCCTGACCCTGGACGCCAACGTCCAGTATTATCTGGAGAAATATGTGGGCGAGATGGCTGACAAATACGGCGCGGAGCACGGCGCCACCGGCATCGTCATGGACGTGAAGACCGGCGGCATCCTGGGCATGGTGTCCTATCCCACCTACGATGTCAACGACGCCTTCACCGTTCAGAACGACCTGTTCAAGAAGAACCTCACCGACACCTCCGACCAGCTGCTCAAGCAGTGGCGCAACAAGGCCCTGAACGATACCTACGAGCCCGGCTCCACCTTCAAGATTCTCACCATGTCCGCCGCCATGGAGGAGGGGCTCATCAATATGAACACCACCTACACCTGCACCGGCGGCATCCACGTGTCCGACGCCACCATCCACTGCACCGGCACCCACGGCACCCAGACTCTGAAGGAGGCGGCGGCCCACTCCTGCAACCCCGCCTTCATCACCTTCGGCCTGCAATTGGGCAACGAGAAGTTCTATGAATACATGAACGACTTCGGCCTGATGAACGGCACCGGCGTGGACCTGGACGGCGAGGCCACCGGCGTTTTCGCCAGCCCCGAGAACTTCACCCAGCTGGACCTGGCCTGCTACGCCTTCGGCCAGAACTTCAACGTCACGCCTCTGGCCCTGATCGCGGCCCAGGCCGCCTGCGTCAACGGCGGCTATCTGCACACCCCCTATCTGGTGGAGCAGATCGTGGACAGCGACGGCAACATCACCTATCAGCACGACAACACCCCCGTGCGCCAGGTGGTCAGCGAGGAAACCAGCGCCCACGTCCGGGAATGCCTGGAATACGTGGTGTCCGACGGCACCGGCCGCAACGGCCAGGTGAAGGGCTACCGCGTGGGCGGCAAAACCGGCACCGCCGACAAGGGCCAGACCGGCGACCTGGTGGTCTCCTTTGTCAGCTTCGCCCCGGCGGACGATCCCCAGGTCATCATCCTGGTGACCATGGACACCCCCAGCCGCAGCGCCGGCACCTCCGTGTCCGGCGGCAGCATGGTGGCCCCGGTCAACAGCAAGATCATGGCGGATATCCTGCCCTATCTGGGCATTGAGCCCAGCTACAGCGCCGAGGAGCTGCTGGGCGCGGATACCACCGTTCCCTATGTCATCGGCAGCTCCGTGGCCGACGCCAAGAGCCGCATGGAATCCCGGGGCTTCACCTGCAAGGTGGTAGGCGCCGGCGACACCATCACGGACCAGACCCCCGCAGGCGGCGCGGTGATCCCCGGCAAGTCCACCGTCATCCTCTACGCCGGGGCCGAAAAGCCCAACACCATGTACACCGTTCCCCAGCTGGTGGGCAAGACGGCGGCGGAGGCCAACGTGGCCGCCACCAACGCCGGGCTCCTGGTGCGGTTCAGCGGCGCCACGCAGACCACCTCCGGCAACATCCGGGTCCTCAGCCAGAGCCTGGAGGCCGGGCAGCAGGTGCCCGCCGGCACGGTGATCACCGTGCAGCTGGGCGACGCCAACATGACAGACTGACGCGGAAAGGAGCGCCCTTTTGTGAATCTGTGGGACCTGCTGACCGGCGTACCCATCCGGTACGCCTCGGCGGACCTGCCCCGGGACGTCACCGGCGCAGGCTATGATTCACACACGATACGGCCCGGCCAGGTGTTCGTGGCCATCCACGGAGCCAACGCCGACGGCCACGATTACACGGCCCAGGCCCGGCAGCGGGGCGCGGCGTGCGCCGTGTCCGCCCACCCGGTGGAGGGGCTGCCCTATGTCCTTGTTCCGGACCCCCGCAGGGCCCTGGCCCTTATGGCAGGAAATTTCTTCCGCCACCCGGACCGGGAGCTGTCCCTGATCGGCGTCACCGGCACCAACGGCAAAACCTCCGTGGCCTGGCTGACGGCGGGGCTGTTTCAGGCCCTGGGCATCCCTACGGGCCTGATGGGCACCAACGGCTGCCGCATAGGCGGCGCGGTCCTGCCCAGCCGCCGCACCACCCCGGAGTCCTGGGAGGTGCAGGGTCTGCTGCGGCAGATGGCCGATTCCGGCTGCACCCACGCCGTGATGGAGGTCTCCTCCCACGCATTGGCACTTGACCGGGTCCACGGCTTGGCGTATACTATAGCCGCTTTCACCAATCTCAGCCGGGACCACCTGGATTTTCACGGCGCCATGGAGGACTACGCCGCCGCCAAGGCGGCCCTGTTCCGCCAGTGCCGCGCCGCCGCAGTAAACCGCGACGATCCCTGGACGGAGCGCATTCTCCGGGACTGCGCCTGTCCCGTATATGACTACGGGCTGCACGGGGGCCGCCTGCTGGCGCAGGACATGGACCTCTCCCCTACCGGCGTCCGGTTCACCGCCCGGGAGGGCGGAATCGCCTGTCCCGTGTCCGTGTCCATCCCCGGACTTTTCACCGTGTACAACGCCCTGGCGGCGCTGTCCATGGCCCGCCTGTCCGGCATTTCCCTGCCGGACGCCGCCGAAGCCCTTGCTAAGGTGTCCGCCGTTCCCGGCCGCATGGAGCCGGTACCGGCCCCGGGGCTGGGCTATCGCATCTTCATCGACTTTGCCCACACGCCGGAGGCCCTGGCCAAGGCCCTGGAGGCCCTCCGGCCTATGACCCCGGGCCGCATCATCGCGGTGTTCGGCTGCGGCGGCTGCCGGGATAAGGGCAAGCGCCCCCTGATGGGGGCCGCCGCCGGGCAATACGCCGACCTGACGGTGCTCACCTCCGACAATCCCCGCACCGAGGACCCTCTGGCCATCATCCGGGACATTCTCCCGGGGCTCAGCGGCCCCCATCTGGTGATCCCGGACCGCCGGGAGGCCATTTTCCGGGCTCTGGACCTGGCCCGCCCCGGCGACACGGTGATCCTCTGCGGCAAGGGCCACGAGATTACCCAGGAGACAGGCGGCCACCGGCTGCCTATGGATGAAAGACAGATCATTGCAGAATATATAAACGGAAGCTGACCCGCGTCCCCTGCGGGACGGGAAGGAGAGAACATGATGGAAATCATTCTGGCAGGCGTTGTGAGCCTGGTCATCACCCTGGCAGCAGGCAAGCTGCTGATCCCCGCACTGATCCGGCTGAAGGCCGGGCAGAGCATCAAAGAAGTGGGCCCCACCTGGCACAAGGGCAAACAGGGCACCCCCACCATGGGCGGCCTGATGTTCATCATCGGCATCGGCATCGCCATTCTGATCCTGGGCTGGAAGGGCATGCTGGAGGGGAACTTCACCCACCTGTATGTCTATGTGTTCGCCCTGGTGTTCGGCGTCATCGGCTATATCGACGACTATCAGAAGGTGAAGCACCACCAGAACACCGGCCTCACCGCTCCCCAGAAGTTCCTGCTGCAGCTGGCGGCCGCCGTGGCCTTCCTGTGCCTGATGCGCTACGAGGGCATGCTGAGTCCCAACCTGTATATTCCCTTCTTCAACACCCATCTGGTGCTGCCGTGGGTGGTGTATATGATCTTCGCCGCCTTCGTCATCATCGGCACCGTCAACGCCGTGAACATCACCGACGGTGTGGACGGTCTGTCCTCCAGCGTCACGGTGCCCGTGGCCGTGTTTTTCGCGGTGCTGGGCGGCCTGTGGCAGGGCTTCGGCCAGCTGGGGGTCTTCGCCGGCGCTCTGGTGGGCGGCCTGCTGGGCTTCCTGTTCTATAACCACTACCCTGCCAAGGTGTTCATGGGCGACACCGGCTCCCTGTTCCTGGGCGGCGCGGTGGCAGCCCTGGCCTTTGCCTATGACATGCCCCTGATCCTGCTGCTGGTGGGCTTCGTCTATCTGTGCGAGACCCTGTCCGACATCATCCAGGTGACCTATTTCAAGCTGACCCACGGCAAGCGGATCTTCAAAATGGCCCCCCTCCACCACCACTTCGAAATGTGCGGCTGGAAGGAGACCAAGGTGGTGGCGGTGTTCGCCGCCGTCAGCACCATTTTCTGCGTCCTGGCCTATCTGGGCGTCATGGACCGCTTCGGCGCATAACCTGAAACCTGCCGGAAAGGAGGGAACCGTATGGCCCGCACCAAGAGCAAAAAACGCCTGGTAGGCACCTGGAGCACCCAGCAGCGCCGGGAGGCCATGGAGCAGTCCAGGGAAGCGGCCCGAGGCCCTGTGGACCTGCCGTTTCTGCTGCTGACCCTGCTGCTGACGGCTATGGGCATGGTCATGGTGCTGTCCGCCAGCTTCCCCTCCGCCTACTATGAAAACAACGGCAACGGCGCGTACTACTTCGTCCGCCAGGGCATTTTCGCCGTGCTGGGCCTGGCCGCCATGTTCGGCCTCAGCAAAATGAACTATCAGCGCCTGCGGGGCGTGGGCCGTCTGCTGCTGTGGGGCTCCATCCTGCTGCTGGTGCTGGTCATCGTCCCCGGCAACCCCATCGCCATCACGGAAAACAACGCCACCCGCTGGCTGGGCATCCGGGGCACCTTCCTGCGGTTCCAACCCTCGGAGCTGGCCAAAATGGCCGTGGTCATCTATTTCTCCGCCACCATTTCCAAAAAACGCGAAAAAATGCAGACCTGGAGCCAGGGCATCTGGCCCTATGTGCTGATTCTGGGCGTCATCGCCCTTCTGATGATGCGGGAGCCCCACCTGTCCGGCACCATCCTCATCGTCTGCACGGGCATCGTGCTGATGATCGTGGGCGGCATCAAGGGCTGGCTGATCCCCCTGGGCATCGGCGGCGTGGGCCTGGTGGGCACCCTGTATGTGATCCTGGTGCAAAAGGGCATCCTGCACTACGGGGAAAACCGCATCAACACCTGGCGGGACCCCTTCAACGCCGAGTGGTATCGGGGCGACGGCTGGCAGATCGCCCAGTGCCTCATTGCCATCGGCTCCGGCGGCCTGCTGGGCGTGGGCCTGGGCAAGGGCCGCCAGAAGTTCCTGTACCTGCCCGAGGAGCACAATGACTGCATCTTCGCCGTGATCTGCGAGGAGCTGGGTCTGGTGGGAGCCTGCGTCATCATGCTGGTGTTCGCCCTGCTGATCCTCCGGGGCTTCTGGATCGCCCTCCACGCCCGGGACCGGTTCGGTGCCCTGCTGGTGGTGGGCTTCATGACCCTCACCGGGCTCCAGACCTTTCTGAACATCGCCGTGGTCACGGGCCTGGTGCCCGCCACCGGCATTTCCCTGCCCTTCTTCAGCTATGGCGGCACGGCTCTGCTGTGCCAGCTGGCGGAAATGGGCATTGTACTCAGCGTCTCGCGGCAGATGCCTGCCCCGGAAAACGGATAGGAGGCCCTCTCATGAAAGTGATTTTTACCTGCGGCGGCACGGCGGGCCATGTGAACCCCGCCCTGGCCCTGGCAGGCTATATGCAGAAGCAGGATCCCCAGGTGCAGGTGCTGTTTGTGGGCACCCCCGACGGCATGGAGCGGGATCTGGTGGAAAAGGCCGGCTACGCCTTCCGGGGCATCCCCATGGGAGGCTTCCAGCGCTCCCTGGGCCACGGGGGCCTGGCCCACAACCTGCGCTCCCTGTCCATGCTGACCAAATCCCACAGCCGGGCCCGGGCCATCCTCCGGGACTTCCGCCCCGATCTGGTGGTGGGCACCGGCGGCTATGCCAGCTATCCGGTGGTCAAGTGCGCCGCCGGTATGGGCATTCCCACGGCGGTCCACGAGTCCAACATGGTCCCCGGTCTCACCACCAAAATGCTGGAGGGCAGCGCCGACCGCATCATGGTGGGCTTTGAGGAGTGCCGCCGGCACTATCGCCATCCCGACAAAATCGTCGTCACCGGCACCCCGGTGCGGGGCGACTTCTTTGACCTGACCCGTTCCCAGGCCCGGGAAAAGCTGGGCCTCACCGACGGCCGTCCCCTGATCGTGTCCTTCTGGGGCAGCCTGGGGGCCAGCCACATGAACGCCCACATGGAGGATTTCTTCCGCCTGGAGGCGGCGGAGGGCATGCCCTTCCGCCACATCCACGGCGTGGGCAAAAGCGGCTATCCCGCTATGACCCAGCGTCTGCGGCAGGACGGCCTGGAGAACCTGGCCGGTCTGGATGTGCGGGAGTACATCTACGACATGGCCCCGGTCATGCGGGCGGCGGACCTGGTGATCTGCCGGGCCGGCGCCTCCACCATCAGCGAGATCACGGCTCTGGCCACTCCGGCCATCCTGGTCCCCTCCCCTTATGTCACCAACAACCACCAGGAGAAGAACGCCCGCATCCTGGAGCAGCACGGCGGAGCCGTGGTGCTGCTGGAGGCGGACGCCTCCGGCGAGGCTCTGTACCGGGCCGCCTCCGGTATTCTCCGTGACCCCCAGCGCCAAGCGGATATGAGCCGCGGCATGGCGGAGCTGGGCATCCGGGACGCCACAAAGCGTCTCTATGACACCGTCATGAGCATCCGCAAGTAACCCCCTGCCCCACCCCCTGCATAGGATAGCGGGAAAAAGCTATGAAAGGCGGGGGCATATGAGCCTGATGATAGAAGGGGGACGCCGCCTGTCCGGCGATCTGACGGTACAGGGGGCAAAAAACAGTGTGCTGCCCATTCTGGCAGCGTGTATTCTCAGCGGGGACGTCTGTGTTTTGCAGCGCTGTCCCCATCTGGAGGACGTGGACACATCCATCGACATCCTGCGGCACCTGGGCTGCGCCGTTCGCTGGAACGGCCCGGACCTGGAGGTGGATTCCTCCACCCTGACCCGCTGGGACATTCCGGACCGGCTCATGCGCCGCATGCGCTCGTCTGTGGTGTTTCTGGGGGCCATTCTGGCCCGGTGCGGCCAGGCGGAGCTGTCGTACCCCGGCGGCTGCGCCATCGGGGCCCGGCCCATCGACCTGCATCTGTCCGCCCTGCGGACCCTGGGGGCCTGCATCCGGGAGGAGGGCGGCAGCCTGAACTGCACCGCCCCTGGCCTCACCGGGGCCGAGATCGTTCTGAGCATCCCCAGCGTGGGGGCCACGGAAAACGCCATGCTGGCCGCCGTAGGGGCCTCCGGCGTCACCACCATCTCCAACGCCGCCCGGGAGCCGGAGATCGTGGACCTGCAGGCCTTTCTGCAAAAGCTGGGGGCCAGCGTTCACGGCGCAGGCACCTCCACCGTGGTCATTGAGGGCGCGGAGGAGCCGCTCCATGGCTGCTGCCACCGCATTCTGGGGGACCGCATCGCGGCGGCTACATACCTGGCGGCAGCAGCCGCCGCCGGCGGAGACGTGTTCCTCCGGGACATCGACTACCGCCACCTGTCCACCGTCACCGGCGTCCTGCGTCAGGCCGGGTGTACCCTGTCCTGTCAGGAGGACGGCATCCGCCTGGTGTCCGACGGATGCCTGCGGGCCGTCAGCCCCATTCGCACCGCCCCCTATCCGGGCTTCCCTACCGACGCCCAGGCGGTGGTCATGTCCGCCCTGCTGCGCAGCAGCGGAACCACCGTATTCGTGGAAAACATTTTCGAGAGCCGCTATCACCATGTGCCGGAGCTGGTGCGCATGGGGGCCGACATCCGGCTGGAGGGCCGGGTGGCGGTGGTCTGCGGCGTCGACCGGCTCCAGGCCGCCCGGGTCCGGGCCATGGACCTTCGGGGCGGAGCCGCTCTTGTGATCGCCGGGCTTCAGGCCCACGGCGTCACCACGGTGGAGCACCTCCACCACATCCGCCGGGGCTACAGCGACCTGCCCGGGGACCTGGCCCTTCTGGGGGCCCACATACACACAGAGAACACAGAGGGAGGCGCTTCCGATGACCCAACCCCGCAGACACAGACGCAGCCGCCGGAAACGGCAGGGCAACTTTGCGTTTCTTTATAGATTGCTCACCTTCGTGATGATATGCGGCGCCATTGTGGCGGCCCTGTCCCTGTTTTTCAAGGCGGACCAGATTTTCGTCACCGGCACCTCCCGCTATTCCCAGCAGCAGGTGCTCCAGGCCAGCGGCATCCGCCAGGGCGGGAACCTGTTCCTGCTGAACAAGCACCAGGCCGCCGCCGCCATCACCGACCAGCTGCCCTATGTGGAGTCCGTCCGCATCCGCCGCCAGCTGCCCAACGCCCTGCGCATTGAGATCACCGAGTGCACCCATCCCCTGGCCCTGGAGCAGGATGGGGCCCTGTGGCTGCTCAACGGCAACGGTAAGCTCATTGACAAGCTCCAGCCCGGCCAGGGGGAGTCCTGTCCCCTGGTCACGGGCCTGACCTTAACCTCCCCCCAGCTGGGCCAGCTGGCCGTCCCGGAAAACCAGGACAAGTGGGACCTGCTGCAGCAGCTTTGGCGGCTGCTGCGCGGCAAGGACATGGCCGGGGATGTCCAGTCCATCGACCTGACGGACACCGGCCGCATCACCCTGCGCTATCTGGACCGGTTTGATGTGGTCCTGAAATCCGATGATGATCTGGACTATCGCCTGAACTATCTGGCGGCGGTGATCCAGCGGCTGGACGGCAGCGATCAGGGCACCATTCAGTGGGACAAGGACGGCAAGGCCCGGTTCATTCCCGGCTAAACCGCAACTTTTCCCGGGAAATCATCCCCCGCCCCTTGACGGTTCACCAAAACCGTTATACAATAGAAAAAGCACGTTATATTGCATACAGCTATCTTTCGATATATACTGGCAGGAGGAACCATCATGGCATTTGAAATGGAAACCGGCCCCGAGAATGTGGTCAATATCAAGGTCGTCGGCGTCGGCGGCGGCGGCAACAACGTGGTCAACCGCATGGTACGCTCCGGCACCAAGGGCGTGGACTTTGTGGCCGTCAACACGGACAAGCAGGTGCTGAACGCCTCCAGCGCCACCTATAAAATCCAGATCGGCGAGAAGCTGACCCACGGCAAGGGGGCCGGCTCCAATCCTGAGGTGGGCCAGAAGGCCGCCGAGGAAAGCCGCAACCAGCTGACCAAGTCCCTGGAGGGCACCGACATGGTGTTCATCACCGCCGGTATGGGCGGCGGCACCGGCACCGGCGCTGCCCCCGTGGTGGCGGAGATCGCCCGCGAGCTGGGCGTTCTCACCGTGGGCGTGGTCACCAAGCCCTTCTCCTTCGAGGGCCGCCGCCGGATGATGCAGGCGGAAAAGGGCATCGAGGAGCTGCGCAAGCGGGTGGACTCCCTGGTCATCATCCCCAACGAGCGTCTGAAATACGCCACCGACCAGAAGATCACCTTCGCCAATGCCTTCGAAATCGCCGATGATGTGC
>OGXT01000765.1_pt1 | contig 36567 bp, 29 predicted proteins | sample 1576361 | NCBI WGS metagenome assembly OGXT01 (sample SAMEA3541514, study PRJEB24748) | human gut metagenome | biome: human gut; feature: human-associated habitat; material: faeces | place: China | collected 2012 | reverse complement strand
TCATTCGCAAATCAGTCGTATTGAAAGTGGTGAAACCAAAAATCCCAATATAAGTATTGTAATAGATGCCGCCAGGTTTTTTCATGTTTCTACAGATTATCTGCTTGGAATCACTCAGATTACTTCGCCAAAAAGTTATGATATATCGGAACTTGGACTGTCGGAAAAAGCGGTAACGAGACTGATTACCAGAAGAATAGATGTAGATATTTTAAACCGATTATTGGAGCATGAAAACTTTCCAAAATTATGTATTATGATTCGGAATTATTTTGATGATACCATTGCTGAAGGCATCATGGCACGAAATAAAGTCATTGATTTTGCTGTTGATCAACTAACTGATATGATGACTGCAGAACCATCAAAAAGAAAAGAGATTATAAAAGATAAGCAGTTTTTAAGCTCACAGAAATTAGGAGCAAATGAAGCAGACATTGAAAAAATCAAGATTCAGTTTATGGCAATATTACGTGATATTAAATCTAGTATGCAGAAAAAAGAACCAACAAAAGCGGTTGCTACAGCCGAAGCCGTACAGATGATTCGGGACGCATTGCCTGATAAGCCGGTTTCTGATATCACAAGTACTGACTTAGCAAATGCAGTAGCTTTTTATATGGGGCAGACAACCGATCTGAATGACGAAGGACTTGCAATGGTACAGAATTTGGCAAAATATATCTGTGACAATAGTGTATCTGAGAAAAATTCAGAGAATGACTAACGGAAGTATGGATATACCTTCCTTCAAATGAGGCATCGTCTGAATAACAGCATTGTCATGCTAATATTCAGACTCAGTTCTGTTCTTTCAGGCAACTCCTTTACGGAGTACCTTTCAGCACAGAATGCCGGGAATTTTGGATAATCGCAAGGATATAGAATTTCTTCCCGGCAGCCACAATTTCATAAAGGTATAACACACTAGACTTTCCTGACGGAAAATCGTGTGCCAACAGGGATGCTACTCGCCCCTATTGGAAGCCCAGAGCCAAAGGAGCTATGCCCCTCTGGACACCCCTTTATGTCCGTGCAGAGGCTATCCTCCCGTCTAGGAATATCGGAGCACTCGTTTTGCATTTGAATGCTCCCCGTTTGTTTAAATGGAGATTTTCTCAGAAATTAATGTGTTTAATTTTTCGATGATTTCTTTCTGACTGCGCTGTGCTGATATAAATTTTTGAGCAATCTCCTTCTAAAGCGAAAGACTAATATTGTCCTCGCCGCCAACAGGAATCGGTACCATAGCTCATACTTCTTCGCTGTTGACAGTTCGTAATATAATAAAGATATAATATCATGCATTCCCAGAATGCTAATTTTTTAAAATGCTTACAATAGCATCTGCTATATCCTGAGCATCACTTTCTTGATTATCCCTACCGAAAGAAATACGAATTGTTCCGGCGGCATAATCTTCAGGTACAGAAATCGCCTGAATTACATGGGAAACCTGTGTATTAACGGAATCACATGCTGAACCTGTTGATATACAAATCCCCTTTAAATCCAGCCTGTGCAGAAGCATTTCACCGCTAGCGTTTTTAATGGAAATACTTATATTTCCAGGAAGATGATTATCGGCTCCGTTTCGGATAAAATCAATTCCAGCCTTGTTCAGGACATGGATAAAGCTGTTTTCCATTTTGCAAAGCCTGCTTTCTGTTTCATCCATATGAGCGCAGTTTTTTCGAAGTGCCTCTGCCATCGCCACAATGGCTGCAATATTTTCTGTGCCCGCCCTCATTCCAAATTCTTGTGCACCGCCGTCAACAAGAGAATGAGTTTCTGTGCCTTTCCTGATATAAAGAAATCCGATCCCCTTTGGCCCATTAAACTTATGAGCAGATGCCGAAAGCATGTCAACGCCTAAGCCCTTTACATTTACCGGAATGTGCCCTACGGCCTGCACAGCATCCGTATGAAAAAATGCCCCATGTATATGAGCTATCTCTGCAAGTTCTTTTATCGGTTCAATCGTTCCTATCTCATTATTGACCAACATAACGGACACCAGCTTAGTGTTACCAGTGATGAACTTATTTAATGTGGCAGGCGTTAACACTCCTTTTTGATTAACCGAAAGATAAACAACTGGATACCCCAGACGCTCTACAGAAGCACAGGCGTTTAATATTGCATGATGTTCAATTTGACTGGTTAGAATAGCGCGACCATCGCCGTATTGCAATGTACCTTTAATAGCCCAATTGTCGCTCTCGGTACCACCTGAGGTGAAAATAATTTCCTCCGGCTGTGCACCGATGCAGTCAGCAATGGTTTTTCTGGCAGCGGCCAGCGCTTTTTTTGCTGATCTTGCAAACGAATAGGGCTGAGACGCATTCCCATATTCTTTGAGCAAGTAAGGTTTCATTGCCTCGAATGCATCAATATCTAAAGCTGTCGTAGCAGCATTATCCGCATATATCACAGGCTCCGCCTCCCTTCATTATTCAAAGAGCTTACAGCCATCTTCTTTAAATTCCTCAATCTTATCTAAAATATCCTGCGGTGTCACCTCAAGGTATTCTGCAAGGCAGTCAATGCAATAAAATTTTTCTATATCCTCGCCTAACAGCTTTTTATTAATTCCTATCTCGTTGCGTACCAGACCCGTTTTTCCGCAGGAAACACATGTTATCTTATTCATTCATCAACGTCCTTTACGCTTAATTCCGGTACTGTCTTCCCACCAAACTCCTCCGGATCAAGAATTCCAAGCTGAATCTTGATAATGGAGCGCATTTCGATAGCTGGCTTCAGACAGAACAAGTTAAAATCGTGGGAAGAAATATCCTCCGGGTGCTGTACATTCGGGAACAATAGCTTCAAATAGGCTGTGCAAATACGCTTGATCGCCTCCGTATCTCTCGTATCAGATTTCTCCGGGACTACTACCCGTGCATCAACAACAGCGCGGTATGTCGGGTCGTCTCTCAGTTCGTGCATAATAGAAGAGAAATACTCTGAATTCAGAGCCCAACCACAAATCTTCAGGTCATCGTTCATTCGAGGCAGTTCCCAGCCCTTTAAGAATCCGTGGAAGCGGTCTATCAAAGCGCTTTCATGAAACACTTTCGGCAAGTCGCTGAACATATTCAAGTATTCATTCATGGAGGCAGCGGGAATATTGCCAAGAAGAATAATGCCAGAATCAGCAGCCCCTTCGTGATTGCCAACTGTGTACTTGCCGTTTTCCATATAGCCCTTGAGAGCACCACGCATTTCATCTATATCGGTAAAGTTAATAGTCTGCACCTCATCTAACGCCACATAATCATGACCAAACACCAGGCCTTCTGTTCTCCGAGCAACGTCATAAAACATTTTTGCTCTGGACATAGTGCCGCCAGAAGAAAGCCAACCATAACGGCTGACCGATCCGAACAGATAGGACTTGCCGGTACCTTTGGGGGCTAGTTCAATCAAATTCAGTCGCTTCTCTACAAAAGGAAGCAATCTCGTAATCATGGCCAGCTTCTGCTGACGGGATTCGTAGCCAGCTGCATTATAATCGATGGCGCCAAGAATAATGTCAATCCACTCATCAAGGGTGAAAGATTCACGGGCATACTTATACTCATCCAAGTCGATAATATACGGACAGAAATCTTGGAAACTCACCAACTTGATTTTTCCGGCATCCCTGTCGCTCTCCGGGAACTGATATCCAAGTTCTACGATTCCCCAATTCTCTTCAGCCTTCAACAATGCTGCGCTGCAATTTTCCCAAACGTCTCTCGGAATCACAGTATCTTTAGTGGTCAGACCAAAATCAGGAAGCGAGAAAGACAGACCCTGCGTCTTGATATCAATATCAACCGATATCTTGGCCAAAAATTTCATCTGCTCCTGATAGTTGACAATACGGTTCTTGATAGATTTCCAGTCCTCTTTTTTCGGAATAAACTCACGAATAAAAGCTGTAGCCCCATCAAAATCAATTTCGCCATGGTCATCCTGAAAGCGCTTTAACACCCAATCCCGCATGAATGATGGCATCTTGAAGGAGGTAATAAAATTGCTCTTCTTCAGGTCTTTATAGACAACCATCTCATCAAAGTTGTCCTTTAACTTTTCCACCATATCGGCAGACTGTAACTCGCTCATATTTGCCTCCTCCGATTAGAACAAATCTACTTCGCGGGTCTGCTTTTGCACTTTAAACTCCAGCTTCACCGACATATTTTTCTCGCCATCATAAACCTCCGCAGAGTAATTGCCTTTCCTCTTAATCTTCGAAATTTCAAATCTTGCATGTTTCTTATCCGCTACAAATTCACCGTCATAGAAATCGTTATCAATGAGCAGTCGAGGCTTGCTGAGCGGAATATTGGAATAAAGCACCAATTCTGGAGTAACACGCGGCTTTAGTGTAATGACAGGATTAACAAAGCAAAGTTCAATATTGTCCGGACGCTTTGTCAGGGTGATGATGGGCACCACCACTTCCTCAAGGGAAGCCCCACCGTGTACTTCTACATTTGCCCGACGGCCACCCTTAAAACGCTCATAGTTTGCAAGAACAGCAAATCCATCTTCATAAGCAACAAACGACAGATTCGGATTTTCTGCAGCCGGACAGCATCGTCCGCTGTGTTCACCAGATTCCTCTAGCTCAATGCTAGAATTCAACTCATGACCATAACGCACTGCCAATCTGCTGGCACCGTGGTCGGCTACAATCAACGCTTTCTCCAGCGTGCCTTGCACAAGCATGGACTGAATCATCCGTAGTTGTTCATCGATTACATCCAGTTCCTCAAATAAATGGAGAGGGTACTCACATTTCCGATAATCGTAAACCTGGCTGTGATGCTTTATCTCGTCAAGGTCATCAATTTTTCTCCAGTCTCCGTCCGCAAAATGCTGCAAAAACTCTTTGTTTTTAACTGTGATGGAAGGCAGCTCGCAATGGCCTATGGCTACTTCTGATACCAAGCCATATTCCTCGCACTTTGCCATAATAAAAGCAAGGTACTCCACGCCAAGTGCATCGAAAAAGAAGCATTGTACCTTCTTCTTATCCATGTGGGAAATGATGCTGCTCCTCGGCTGCAATTTATTATACGGCCGAGGTGATTGGGCGTAAGCATTGACCCTTTTCAGAAACTCCGGAAAGATACGATTTGTAAGCTTTTGAAGTTTGTAATCCCGGAAATATGTAGTCAAATCACCCCGGAATCTACTGTCGGATTCCGGCAACTTAGTGTTCACGGCATCAAAGACGAAATCCTGCATATATAAGTGTAGCGATTTAGACATACTGCGTGTTGCACAAAAAATTTCTTCCGGTGTGAAATTATAAAGGCTGAGGCACCGTACAAATTCGTACTTTTCTTGTGCGCTGCTGTCGGTCAGATAGAACACCTCGTCCTTTTGGTGACGGCCCAGTTTATCACAATATTTTTTAATAAGCGACAGATTCTCTGGCAACTGCTCCAACAGCCTCTTTCGCTCTGTATAATACCGCTCAAACTCCGGATGCGAAATATCTACATCTGCAAAGTCTAGATATGCATGCATCTCAAAAGAATCAACATGATCACAATTTTCAAGTATCAACGTCAGATAATGGTTATTGGCCTCGCCGAAGGACTTCAATGACAGCCACAAGAGCCACTGCATCTTCTTATCGGCGGATCCCCAAACATCTGATAGATGCGCCGACAGATTTGCTGTAGCGCCAAATTCATCACAAACCAACGCGGAAAAGCTGCTCTTGCCAGACATTTTAGAAGCAAGCCAGCTCCACTGCTCATCTGTTCCGTATGCTTTTTCCGTCGCTCCTGCAATGTCTGAATATTTTGTGGTCAACGCCTCATAAATGCCTTCAGATGCAGTAACGGAATAAACAGCGTTTCGGAACATATCAACAGGAAACGAGCAAAGTGCCGTCACAGCAGGGTGATTCTGACGCTGCATATCCGTCAATCTTTCAAGATAGGAGAGAAGTTTCGGAATATCAGAAAGTGGCCTAAATCCAATGCACTCTTCTTCAGTTTTCGCAAACTTTATCTGTGGCAACGGCGAAACCTCTCCGTCAACCAAAAGGACTCTTTTTTTCAACCGGATATCACGATTCATAAATTTCTGAAGCGTCTGTTCACAATGATCAAGAAGAACAATGCCATATCCGCTGATAGGGTAACTAAGAACCTCATCCAGCTTTGCGGCCAACGCACTATCACTGCGAAGCATCTGAGCCTGCGATAGCCCAACTAAGGCATAGTTTCCACTACCGCTTGCAATAGAGACGGCTGCATCGACATCAGGCAGACCGTTGGGCAGGCAATTTTGGGAAATATAAACACATCTCTTGCAGCTATCGGCCTCAAGGCGTTGGAGTATTTCCTGATAAACATCGTAATTCTCCGTATTCACCAACAAGAAATAGCCAGTCTTTTTTCCGTCAAAATAGGCACTCATTTGCTCGAAACATTCACTTATGTTAATGCAACGCATAAATGCCCTCCTTATTCATTCTTCAGAATTTCCATCCCCACCGTAAGATTATCAGCAATGAGCTCATTCAAATAGCGACGCAGCTCAGTAGCATCCATCTTATCGATAACAGCCTGTGCACGCTCACAACCGCTGAGTTTGTATTGCTTTTCTGCCAGTACTTTCAGCCGATTCTTCACTGCAGAATTATCCATCCAATTATACGCCTTGTCCGGGATACTTCCAATTAGGCTCTTCCGAATAGAATCCGCATCCTTTAGCATAACGGCGTAATCGCCGACAACACGCTCCATGAAGCAGCGATCTCGCTCCAGCGGGTCATTCAAACGATCATAGAACGTAGCCGCCTCAAGATAACTGATGGCCTTGGTAATATCTGCATCCGAAGCAGCATATGCAAGGATGGTGGCAAAGATAGTTCTTGCCTCTCCGCGCTCTGTGTCATCGAACATACAAAGAATCGGTGTATCATATCGGTCAGACCAATCGGAGGGGTCTTTTGTTCCGGTTTTCTCCAGCCAGAGGTTCTTCAGCTGAGTCCTCCGAATGCTCTTTTTGTAGTTGCTTACAGCATTCTCAATGTATTGATAATACTCCGTGCTGGACTTGGTAAACTGACCAGCAGGAAGAGTATTGCAGAATCCGGCAACATCCTGCTCATCCAGTTCTTCTACAAACGTGCCCGCAACCTGTTTAAAATACGGCAACTGGTCTTTATAGAAGTGCTCAAATGCCTCACGTTGCGTTATCAGCGCATTATAAAATTGTTGCTTATACTGTTCCTGCAGTTGGCCGCTCTGCTTCATGTAATAAAGATGGACTAAAAGCTGGCTCAAGTCTCCGGTATATTTGCGCAGGACATCATACGGCATGCGGATGTTGTTGGAGCGTTTATTCCATTCCAATACCATATCCCGAAGGTTGGTGCATTTTGGAAGGCTCTTATTGCTTTCGGCAATGATGCGATACTCCAAAATGACATCCGAAATTTTCTCGTCCGCAGTAACAGAGCTCCATACCCAGTTCGCGGCATCCGCGTTAAACTTCAGTTTTACCTGGTCAAGATAGGCTCCACCATCGCCAATTTCATTTGCCAGCTGACGGAGCACACCGCCCTGATAAGCATCAATATACGCCAGCATACCCTTGCGACACATCTCATCGGTCAGGAGACTTTCCATGTCCCGCGTGATGGCGGCATTGTCATGGACAAGGGAACCAATCTGGTCTGCAAGAGCGCTCTCTGTGTCCTTGTTACTGTTAGCAGTATTGGCGATTCCACAGTAAGCATCAATTACGGTGGTAATCTGATCAGCAGGTGTCTCCAACTGCACCGTGTTCAGAATATATTTCAGGCACCAAATAGGGAAAGTAAGGCCTTTCATCTTGATTCGTATTTGATCGCGGGCGCTTTCGATAGAGCCACACTGCGACATCGGAATATGAAACGCAGCAGATGTGCACTGTAGGAAGCAGCGCTGGCTTGCGCTCATAGCAACGATATATTCTTCTTTATATTTCGAAGACGGAGAAAATTTCTGATTGATTGCGTTAGCAATCATCTGCTTCATTTTCCCTTGTGTCATGCTTTCACTGAAAGGGCCATTGCTCCAGAAATAATCGGCAGTGGCATATTCTTTCAGCACAAAGCCCATAACAAAAGCAGTCACATTGCTGGGCATAAATCCGTAAGGCGCCTCTTCCAACGCCTCATAAATGGAAAGAATGCTGATACGACCGGAAGCCTTCTCAAATCCAGCTTTTATGACCTTCTCTACTTCCTGCTTGATGCGGACAATTGTCAGGCTCTTTTTCGTCGGGTCTTCCCAATAGCGCTCAACCTTCCATGCCCCCTTTAGTGCAGTCGCAAGGCTGGTTTTCACATTGGAAGATTTAAAGGTGGACTTCAACTCCTCTGTGATGCCGCATTCAGCGCCCTGGGCCAGAGGGCCTTTCAGGAACATGTTATCAATCAGATTGAACTGCTCAAGGCCGCAGAAATAAATCTGGTGGTTGAGTTTCTGCAGCGCCTCCTGCAATGCGGCAAGATTGGCCACGCGAGTGCCACTCTTATGCTCAGGCGTATAAAGGATAAAAGCACCAGCAGAAATTCTCTGTTTCCATTCAGTCAGGCACTTTTTCGCTTGCGTTTCAAATCCCATTGCACGCTGACGGTCGTTCTGAGCATAATTCTTACTGTATGCCATGTTCTCTACATACTGGCTCAAAAGGTCATCACCCATAGGTGTCAGGCATTCAATATAGAAAAGCTCGTTAGAAGGCTGAACGATTGCTTTTAAAATGGCATTTCTGATGGTAGCAGCCTCTGTATCATTCAGAGCAAAAGCTACCACAGTCTTAAAACGATTTGGCTTGCTCTGTCCACTCAGCTTGCTGCTGACTGGTGTTAAATTAGAGGAAGCTGCGCCCTCCATCACAAAACGGGGACGGATTGCAACAGGAAGCTGCACTGCAGACATCAGGTCGGCAGAAACAATCAAATCCTGCGTTTTTGTGCTGTTGCGGATATCGGCCTTTAGCTTGTTAATCTTGCCAATGTCGCCGTCACGATTCGCAACAGTGTATTCCTTTAGACCATTGCCTACGGGTTTTTCAAAGAGCAGTCCCTGCTGACACAGACCAGCAGCAATATTGCGTGCTTTGCCCTTTGACCAGTCAGTACCCACAAAGGCCAGATCGATATTTTGCTCGTTGGGGCGCAGAAGCTCCACGTTGCCCACACGCAAGGAAATGGCTTCCAGAAGCAGCACAGTTTTAAACACTCGCTCCTGGTCTGGAGTTAGGATACCCTTTTTCAGCAGACCGAAGGAATCCAAAATCACGCGAACATCGTCATTCAATCCATTCTGGTCTTTCCCGGTAAAGAAATCCCAGAGCATGTCGATGGTGAGTAGGTTTATACTCTCCTCAGGACCATACTCGTTAATAAACCACTTGAAACCTTTTGCATCCGACATGTCATTGCTGATAATGAAGTCAAACATACTACGAGCATTGGAATTGAATGCCACTGACATGTGTTTCAACAGCAGTGCTGCATACGGATGAATTGGAACGATAGACTGCAACTCTGTATCAGAAATGACGGTCTTTTGCCCCATTGTGGAGTGCTTTTTTGCACTGGCAATAATGGTATTGCGGACACTGGTTAACCCTTCATTTAGGTCAACCTTGTATTTAGTCCACTCCGGGAGGAGCACAGGGTCATCCGTAGTTTTCATGGCCTGCGCCATCAACCGAAATGCCATATTCTCCGGCATCTCAATACGGACAGTTACATCGCCCACAAAACGATTCAGAATCTTCTTACGCATATCCTTATCCTGAATGAGAGAACTACTTTCGTGGGTCACGATAAGGAAATAAAACGGGTGGGACTCGCTGATTTCTGCAAGGGTCTGAAAGCCAGTCAAGGCATTTTGATTGTTCTGAAAATACTCCGTAAACTCGTCCCACACGAAGAGAATAGCGGAGATGTCGTTCTCGTCAATGATGCTTTTGATCCAATCGCACATGGCCGGAATATCCAGACGCAGGGCCGTAATGCCATTGTCCTCGGCAACCTTCAGGATATTGCGCATCATTTTAGAAACAGCGGCCTCGTCCTCGGAGTTCTTCAGCACAGAGATGACCTCATCCACATGCTTGCCGCCGAAATCCCACATGTACTTATCTTCCTGAATCAGGCTGTCAAAGTAGACTCGGTTTGCCTCTTTGTCTTCCAGCCAGCGCAGGGCGGATTCCTTTAGGGATGCTTCACCACGATTGGTAATGCCATGCTCCTGCAGCGCAGCTGCGATGCTATCCTGTAAGGCTAGAATCAGGTCTTGGTCAGAACGGATAGACGCAGAGCCAATCCGGTGGATGGTAATCAATCTGCCGTTGCTCTTGTCCGTAATGAGCTGCTGGCAAAGGTCATCCCGGAGGCCATAATCCTTAAAATAAGCACGGATCTCGTCATCGCTGGCCTCCAGCATAGATTTTACCGTCAGAGCAGCATGGGATTTGCCGGTACCGTAGGCACCTTCCACCCACAGGGACCGGGAGTCCTTGCCAGAGAGCATGATGTGGGTTTTCTCCAGCAGCTTGACAAAGGTCTCATGAGGATAGAATGAAGTCCATTTGACTTCACCAGATTTTATCAGGTCAGCCGTAACCGCCGCATAATACTTTGGATCAATGTTAAAATAATCCTTGTAGGTTTTCTTACTCATCGTCTTTTCTCCTCCTATCTCAGAATATAGCCAACACATCCTGAGAGGATTTGCCTTCACGTAAGCTAATAGTATCCAGTCCCAAAGAGAAACTGGCCGAAATGAAGTCTGGATAGTTTACGGACAAACCATTTAGAATCGGAACCATCGTATCGTAGTTCAGGCCAAAAATTCTGGTCGGACTAATGCCGTCACGCTCTATGGAGTCATCCAGCAGCGTGGACAGCGAGAACTGGTAATATCCGCCACATTTCTCCGCAAACTTGTAAAGTGAGTAGAGAATGACACGGGCATCTGGTTCAGCCCAACTACATCTCATAATAGAGTTAAGCGTTACCGTCTCTCTACCAGAAGCGGATGCTTTTTCGACTACATCGCAGTCGGCAAAGATTCTATCTTTACCCAGAGGCGTCTTGGCCATTATGATTTTAAGGGAATCAATAACATTCCGCTTACCCTTTCCTTTGGTATCATTCTCCATCACATCTGTCAACATCAAATTCAATAGGTCAGGTGTATATGATATTCCAAATTCAAGTGAAGTGACGAACCAATTAAACGCAGGTGTGTAGACCAGATTGCAAAGAATCAAGGCCCACGAGGTCTGACTGTATGCGCCCTCTCTGATAATTACATCCGCAAACGGTGTCGGCACGCATTTAGTGTACTTGTCTCCATCCGCAGTTTTGTCGTAGACTGTAAGGCCTGCATCATCCGCAAAATTCTTGAATGCATCTTTTTTCTTATTAGCGACCTGACCATCACCATCAGAAAGCCAGAATTCTTTTCCACCCTTATATCGAATGAATGAATCCAGCCACTCATCCCGCGTTCCAAAGGTAAAATACCTATCAATTCCCGCCATTTTTCTCCCCTCCGTTATCTTGTTTCGTATCGATGCATACCTTAAGCAATGCTCTTGGACATCGTGACATCTGTAGCAGTGTACACAGTTATCTCTAATCACTATCCCGTCCTTCATGTCAATGCAATCATGTTTGCATTCTGCCTCGCATTCTCCACATCCCACGCAGTACAGACTTTTGATGATTACACTTCTCATCAACGATTGAAATTTAATATCCGTCTTGGAGTTCTCACAGTTTTCCAGAATAAAGGTCGTTTTGCTTTCACCCCGTGCTGTTCTGACAGTATAGGATTTTCCTTCAAACAGAATTGTATATTCATCTTCCGCCACCTGTGTTATATCACCAATTGTCTTCCCCCAATTTTGCCATTTGAGATGCGTCACAAAAGTATCTATCATAGGCGGATTGCTTCCGCTGATGACCTCAAACTTATCCTGGCCTAGATTAAGCTCACGTCCAGATTTACGGGTTCTCCAAAATCCGCCATCAATGAACTCTTTCATATCGGCCTCTGAGTAATTGGTTTTCCCGCTCGTAGAAGCTATTTTCCTAAGAAAAAAATCCACTTCAGACTGATATGAACAGCGCTTTATATACTCGTGCTTTCCAGTTGAATTGGGACAAACTAAACATCCAACCCTCATATTTCCCTTTTTATATGCCTCATTCAAGTGCAAATGCCTTTCATAGATATAGCAATATAACTCTGCGGAAGTCCAATCGAGTATTGCATGGCAGCTCATTTGACCACTGTGCTTCTGGCCATTGCTTACTGTATCATAAGTGCTTCGTGCCAAGCTTTCTTCAGCGCGCACTCCGGTAAAGGCCATTCCTGTAAAATCTCGCTTACCTGTTATCTCCCTGAGCAAATTAATCTGTGGTGACGTTTTATGTACACTACAACACCAGCGATTGCTGGTTGAAGGTGGCCCAAAGCAAGACCATGTATTTTGTGGAAGCAGCTTGGATTCTGCTTGATAGAACCGTATGCCCTCACTTATGCAGTCTGCTTTAATTCGTTCCACTAGCTCATACGTATCAGGAAATTCCATACGGGTATTTCCAAACAAAACCAAAAAATCATCGTGAGGAAGCGCACGCTGTACAATGTCTAACGCTACAACACTGTCCTTTCCACCACTGAAAGCAACATAAAAAACATCGATTTTATCTTTATATTCCCTATATGTATTATAAACTGCCTGAATCGTTTCTTGAACGAGAGTTTCTAAAATGGCTTCGTTTTTTTTCGTCATTGTTTCAACATCAACGAATTGTAACGGTATTCCATCTGGCTCAGGTGTATCCAAAAGGACTATCTCTGGTTTGGAATAGTACGAACCGCCTTTAGTTCTGGCAACCGTTCTGCCGCGATAAATATAGTTATTAGCTTCTGCCCACATGAGCGGAGCGCAGTCGTCTTTGGGATACGACCAGTATTGGTCAAATCCCAGTAGTGTCAATTCTGAGGCATAAACAGGACGCGGTTCCTTGCTGAACTTCGATTGCTCTGTGGTCAGAAGCAATCCTCCTGTCTCCTCATCCCATAAATACTGGTACATCAGGGTTTCCTCATTTCTCCTGTTTTTCTCTCTGTTCTTTTACCAGCTTGGCCTCCTGAATCACCGTCTCGATGCCTTCATAACGTCTTCGCTGCTGGTATCCCTTATCGACAATATATTGCAGAGCATCCTTGGTAGAGTCCAGTGCATTGGATTTCGACAGAACATCCACCAATAAAGCGCGGTAATCCTGAAAATCTGCATCCTTGCGCACCATTGCACCGTATACACCGGTTTTGATGAAAGAGGAGTGCAGCAAACGGAATTTCCTGCTGAAGCCAAACAGATAGCTCTCCAGCAGATAGCTGTTCCACGGATGGCCGATATTCGGGAAGCACAGAAAAAGATTTATTTCCGAAAGTGGAACATAATCTCCCGGACACATTCCGTCTAAAATTTCGTCTATTGCTTCTACATCAAACTTTATCTGGTCTTTCCGCAGCAATTCCGTGGCGGAGATACGAATCATCTCGCTCAATACCGAATCCCAGTAAATCACAGTGCTCATTTCATCGCTCAGAGCCGACAGCTCGTCAACGGACAACACCTCGTGGTCTTTTGCAAACTCTGTAAAAACATCTGCCATGCTCAATTCCTTACCCTTGAGGGTAATAATAGGCCCATTAAAAGCGAACTGATCTCGGAGGATGTATCCGAGGCAATTCCTTAAGCCATAGGTGGTGTATCCATCCGTATTGATTGCAATGCTTGGGCATTTTTCTGCAATCAGCTGCATCAGGCGAACATCCGTAATATGACTGTGATAGCTCAGTTCTTCATTCATCAATGAAGAAAGATATGCTAGCTCATCTGCACTGACCGGCAGATTTGGTGCATAGAAATAGGTCTCAGCTGCAACCTTCACGATGGAGGCTGTCGTAACCAGAATGGTCTTCGTCCTTTCATAAGGAAGAAACCATGCCTTCTCATGAATTGCAGCATAATCCTGCGGCTGGTGGAACATCTTCATAATGCGAAGCAAGTCCTCCTGGGCATTTGCACCAGACCAGTTATTCGTCAGAAAAGAATAACGCTGAGTGTATTTTCCGTTGGCATGGGCCATCAATAGCGATGCCAGGGCATCCTGATTGTATATGTGCAAATAGTCTGCAAGCGGCTGCTGGTATTTATCATAAACCGCTTCGATGTAGACGGCCGTTGCGCCAGAATCAAAAGCAGACAGAATATCACTCACAATTTCCATAATCAAGTTATTTTGACTGTCATCCTGCTTGGGGAATACTCTATTATCACGCTTTGTCCCGACCATACTCATGATTTCATCAATGCGATCATCTGTTTCTGCTGGGGGACAGCCATACTTTTCCGCATAAAATCGCCTAAACCGCCCACGAAAAATTGGCCGCCCCGTTTGGTAGCCATCCTCGCCAAAATGCTCTGCAAGAATCTCCGTATAGCGGATCCGAGTCTCCTCGGAGAGGTACTGCGGATTTATAACCGCCTCAACGGCTTTTAATTCTGGAAGTTTCTCTTCTGGCCGGGTGTGGGCTGTTGTACTGGAACGGTAAGCGACGAGCTTGGATATCGCTGCCCGGAAGCGGTTATGCTGCTGCGCATTTAGATTCCGGAAAACCGGGACCTTCAAGAGCTCATCCAAAAGCTGCTGTAGCTTATTGGCATCTTCGATTAAGAACAAATCCGTATCGCAAACACCATATTCATTGGCAGCCTTACTGGACTGTCCGATGGCAGAAACATAGCTGCGGATAGTACCTAATGCAGAACCGGTCTGCTGCATCCAGCTTATAAACTGTTCTTTACTGCTTTCGGCATCTGAGCTATCGGCACAGTTGCCTGTTCCTGTTGTCGAAATTGTTTGAGGCGCTGTAGAGCTTCGCTTCTGGTAATACACTTCCAGATTTTCACAATCTACATTACACAGGTCAAGCAGCTTTTTTATCTTTCCCGCAATATCTGTAGCGCTGAGGTTCGTTTCCAAATAGAAATTATCCTGTACCTTTTTGGGAGACGTCATGCTGCTCATTCCGGCCTCATCAGTGAAATCGCATCGGCCCTGTCCACCGATGTTGCGGTTGATATAAGAGCGCAACACATCTGGATAATCATCCATCAGGCACTTGACAACTTGAACATATAACTGCGTCCAAGAGTTGACCTTGGCCTGTTCCTCTCCGAAATATGAATACTCCGTCGGCTGCGTAAAAGCCAGGGACCGAATATTGGTGAAATCAATCTTGTATGCGGGAGTGCCAACAGTGGAAGGCGCTGCTGTTTCTCCATACCCAATCAACTCTGGAGAAGGTTCTACAGGTTTTGTCTCCATAGGGGTTGCAGTCTGGTTAGACTTCATTGGTGCCGCCTGAGTCAGCAGCTCAGGATGCTCCTTCACAAAGCGGTAGTAAAATCGCATTGCAGAGCTCATTTTGCTCAATTTTTTCTTATATGTAAAACGGAAGACCTTATTGGAATCAACCGTGTTCATTACCTTACGAATATCGGCAAGGTTAGTCAATGAAAATAGCTTTTTCTTAATTACGCTGCGCTTCAGGCAAAAGTCCTCAATGTCAGTATATATCATATATAATTCCGACAGTTGCGCCGGAGATACTTGTGTTTCCAGCCATGCAAAATACTGGTCTTGTATTGATTTGGTATCCGGCACGTTCCTTGCCTCCCTCAGCATTTTTTCGTAGGTCGCTCTGTCATTCTGGTACATGGCAACCGCATCCTGAAATAGCTTAGGCATGGAGGATTTCTTCATGCCCTTTTCGCCATCAGTCAGGATGTATTCCATCGTGGACATCTGTAGCGTAATGCCGTTTACGTTACGAAAAATGTCGTCTACTTCGATACCATTTCTCTTCGCACGTGAACGAAGTTTTGAAGACACAGCTACAATTGCATCTTTCCGGGACATCCTTCCCTCACGAGCGGCGATCAGCGCATTCAACATAATGACTGCTTCACTCATATCCCAAGGTACTCTTTGCGCCATCTTACCACTCTTTTCTATCAGTATTTGTATCACTCTCTATGAAAAATTTAATATGTACTCTTTTCCTCCAAAATAACAGAACATATATCTCCAATATCGCAACGCAAATACTGACAAATACGCATCAGAACACTCAAGGCAACCTCTTCACCCTTATTCAGCTTAGCCATAGTTCCGGTAGCCAATTTCAAATCTGTACGTAACGTGGCTTTACTGATGTCTCGCTCTAATAGTAGCAGCCACAGCTTTTTATAACTAATTCGCATATTACATAACTCCCTGTACTGAATAGCTCGACAAAACTATTTACATTTTAGAACAGAAAAACAGAAAATACAACCGATTTCTCTGGAAAATTGAATTTAAAATTTGAGTTCTTGAACTTAATGAAAACACCAGTGTCGGTCAAAAACCGACACTGGTGTTTTGTGTCCTACTATATGCTAAACCATCCCGAAGTGCTTCAGCGCCTCTTTAATTGCCTTTTCCTTCTCCGGCGGGCATTGCGGTTGCTTGACATTTTCGGACTTTGGCTTATTGTAGTTCTCACGCTCAATGATACCGCATTTCTGCTTTACCTGTGCGATATACAGGCTGCTGACCTTCAGGCCGCTATGCTCCAGCACATAATCCTTAATCTCTTGATAGGTAGCTTTTTTCTCTACATCAGTCAAATCCAGCTCGTCCAAATTCAACTCCACCTCGATATGCTGCTTGGTATTGAGTTTGGACAAAAGTACAACCGTCTCGATGTGGGCGGTTCGGGGGAACATGTCTACGGCGGCGGCTTTTATGGGGGTGTAGGCTAATTCGGTCAGGCGCTTGAGGTCGCGGGCCAGGGTGGCGGGGTCGCAGGAGACGTAGGTCAGGCGCGGGGGATGCATGGAGGCTATCTGCTCCAGAGCGGCGGCTTCAAGGCCCTTGCGCGGTGGGTCTACGACTATCACGTCCGGGGTCATGCCCCGGTTTTTCAGCTCTTTGGCCGCCTCCCCCGCGTCGGCGCAGATGAATTCTGCGTTCTTTACACCGTTTCTTGCTGCATTGGCACGGGCGTTCTCCACCGCCTCGGGGACTATTTCCGCGCCTATGACGCGCGCAGCGCGTTTTGCGAGGCAGAGGCTTATCGTCCCTGCGCCGCAATAAAGGTCAAGCGCTGTTCCGCCCGGCTCGGGCAGGGCGTAGTCCAGGGCCAGCTGATAGAGCCTTTCCGCCTGGGGCGGGTTTATCTGGTAGAAGGCCCGCGGACTCAGCTCGAACTCGCTGCCGCAGAGGGTATCCAGAAGCGTACCGCTGCCCCAGAGCGTGCGCAGCTGCCCGGAAAGCACGGTATTGCCAGGCGAGGCGTTGACGCACTCGACGACGCCGACGAGCTTTGGACAGGCCGCGCGCAGCGCTGCTGTCAGAGAAAGCGACAGCGCCGGAGAGAGCCGCCTGCCCACCACGACGCAGCATATGGCCGCGCCGTCCCGCGCGCGGCGGGTATAGACATGGCGCACGCCTTCCTTTCCATCCCAGGCACGCAGGCCATTTTCGCACATCCAGGCGACGACGGCTCCCGCACAGGCCGAGGCCTCCTCCGACTGGAGCAGGCAGGCAGGCGCGGGTACTACGTCATGACTGCCGGGGCGGTAAAAGCCTGCGGCGGGGCCTTCCCCTGTCTCGCCCACGGCGTATACCGCCTTGTTGCGATAGCCCTCCACACTGTCAGAGCCGATTATGCGCTCCGCACGGAGCTCCAGGCCGCCTAAGCGGCGGAAGGCCTCGTTCACGCGCTCGAGCTTCATCGTGAGCTCCGCGGCGTAGCTCATGTGCATGAGGTCGCAGCCGCCGCAACGGCCGAAATTCGGGCAGGCGGGCGCGACACGCTCGGGCGAGCTCGTCAGGCGCTCCTCCCCCCTGCCGTAAACGGCGGTTTTAGTCACCTTGACTATCCGCACGCGCCAGCGCTCCCCAGGAAGCGCCCGCGGCACGAACACGGCGCGGCCGGATATCCGGCACACGCCCGCACCCTCGGAGGTAAAGCCCGTCACTTCTGCCTCATATATTTCGTTTTTCTTCAAATCGTCCATGCGCCCATTCTAACACGCCGGGCGCGCGGCTTCAACGCATATCAAAAAATTTGCAATTTGCAGGGCGCTATGCTATCATATTTAGTTGTAAACCGCGCCGCTAGGCGCTTGGAGGTCTGATATGAACAAGAAGTTTAAAATAGTTCTCATCACGGTCCTGGCGGCCATTGTGCTCGTCGTCGCCGTCATCGTGATTGCGTCCCTCGTGAAGCCCAACGCCCCCGCGGAGAATTCTGCTCCCCCCGTTGTGGCCGGCACCCTGCCCCCGACGGACGAGCCTGAAAACACCCCGGAGCCCAGTCCCGAGCACGTGAACACCGTCACTTCGACCCTCGCAGTCGGCGGCGACATCGTCATGCACACCGGCCTCAACGGCGAGGCCATGGGAGACACCGGCTATGACTATGTGCCTATTTTCGGCATTCTCAAGGACTTTATAGCCAGCGCCGATTACTCCGTCTGCTCCCTCGTCACCACCTTCGCCGAGGGCGCCAACTACACGGCCTACCCCCTCTTCAAGTCCCCGACCGACCTAGCTGCCTCCATCGCCCAGGTGGGCTTCAACCTTGTGAACACCGCGACCAGCCACTGTGTGGACTCCTTTAAGGACGGCATCGACTACACGCTCGACACCCTTGACGCCGCCGGGCTAAGCCACGTCGGCACCTACCGCACCCAGGAGGAGCGCGACGCGAGCGGAAACCGCTACATGGCCGACATAAACGGCATAAACGTCGCCTTCCTCGCCTACACCTGCGATACAAACAGCGTCCCTGTCGCGGGCTTTGAGTACGCGGCCAGCATCTGCGCCCTGGACTACCTCAGCGGCGGCACAAAGATCGACTACGACCTCATGCAGGCCGACATCTCTTCCGCCAGGGAGGCGGGCGCGGACATCGTTTTTGTCTTTATGTCCTGGGGTACCGAGTTTGCCACGGAGCCCAACGAGCAGCAGGTAGAGATTGCCGATTTCCTCTTTGAAAACGGCGCGGACATCATCATTGGCGGACACTGCCGCGTGCCTCAGCGCATGGAGCTGCGCACTGTCAAGGACGCCGAGGGCAACGAGCGCACCGGCTTCATCTGCTACAGCCTCGGCAACATGCTCTCCTGCCAGAACGACGAGTACACGGACATCTCCGCCCTTGTAAACATCCAGCTCACCAAGGACACCGACACCGGCGAGGTCTGGATATCCGACGTCAGCTACAAGCCCATCTACATGGCAGACCTCTACGACTACGGTATAAACGACTACGGCTGGCACTACCGCATGGTGGACCTGCACGCGGCCATAAACTCCTATGAGTCCGGTACCCCCTGGGAATTCATCACAGACGAAGTCTACCGCGACATGGCCGACGCCCTTGAGGCAGTTCACGAGTTCTTCGGCGCGGAGCTCGACTCCGCCGTGAAGGACGCTGCGGCCGCGACGGAGGAATAGGACCCCAAAACAGCGTTTCAGGCGGCTGAGGAACACCTCGGCCGCCTTTTTTTGCCGCCATTGGCAAAAAGCTCTTGACGGCATGGACGGTATGGTGTTTATAATGTTAGCAGTTGATTACCTGTCGCACAGGTTTCGTATTTCTGACGATTTGTCGTCTATTATCTACAAGAGATATCACAATATTCAAGGAGGAATTCAGCATGGTCAACCAAACAGCATATGCTCTGGGAAGCGTCCGCTCCTATATCCGCGAGGTGTTCGAGTACGGCAGGCAGCAGGCCAAGATCGTCGGCGAGGAGAACGTCTTTGACTACAGCCTCGGCAACCCCTCCATCCCTGCGCCCGAAAAAGTCAATCGAAGCATCCATGAGATACTCGACACCGAGAGCAGCATCAAGGTTCACGGCTACACCAGCGGCCCGGGCGATGACAGCATCCGCGCCGCCGTGGCCAAAAACCTCACCGAGCGCTTCGGCAAGCAGATCAGCCCCGCGAACCTCTTCTTTACCTGCGGCGCTGCCCCGGCGCTCATGGCGGCGCTCACGGCCCTCGCCTGCGAGGACAGCGAGGTCATTGCCATCGCCCCCTTCTTCCCTGAGTACAGGCCCTTCATTGAATCCTCCGGCAACAAGTTCGTCATGGTCCCGGCTGACACCGAGAGCTTCCAGATAGACCTTGCCGCGCTCGAATCCCTCGTGAATGATCACACCCAGGCCGTCATCATAAACTCCCCCAACAACCCCTCCGGCGTTGTCTTCAGCGCTGAGACCCTCGGCAAGGTTGCGGACATTCTTGGAGCAGCCGCTGAGAAGTACGGCCACCCCGTCTACATCATCGCTGACGAGCCCTACAGGGAGCTGGTCTACGACGGAGTTGAGGTTCCCTTTATCCCCAACATCTACAAGGACACCATCGTCTGCTACTCCTGGTCCAAGTCCCTCAGCCTGCCGGGCGAGCGTATCGGATACGTCCTCGTGGCTGACGACGTGACGGATTCCAAGACCGTCTTTGCCGCCGTCGCGGGCGCTTCCCGTATGCTGGGCCACGTCTGCGCCCCCTCGCTCATCCAGCGCGCCGTTGCCCAGTGCTGCGACATCATGCCCGACCTCGAAGCCTACGACGTCAACCGCAACCTGCTCTACAATGGTCTGACCGAAATCGGCTACAAGTGCGCCAAGCCCCAGGGCGCCTTCTACCTTTTCGTCAAGGCCCCCGGCGGGGACGCGATGGCCTTCGCTGAGATCGCCAAGAAGAAAAACCTGCTCATCGTCCCCTCCGACTCCTTCGGTGTGCCTGGCTACTTCCGCCTGAGCTACTGCGTCTCCAAGGAGATGATAGAGCGCTCCCTGCCTGCCTTCAAGGAGGTCTTCTTTGAGGGCTGATATGCTAAACGAAAAACCGGCATGGCCTGTGGCCATGCCGGTTTTTTAATATCGCAAGTATCAGTAGTTCTGGCAGCGCAGCTCGAAATAGGCCTGCGGATGGGCGCAGACAGGGCATACGGTGGGGGCGCTGGGGCCAACGTGGACGTGGCCGCAGTTGCGGCAGATCCAGACCTGCTCGCCCACGCGGGTGAAGACCTGGGCCTCCTCGATATTCTTGAGCAGGGCGCGGTAACGCTCCTCGTGCTGCTTCTCGATGGCGGCAACGCCCTCCATCTGCTTGGCGATGGCCACAAAGCCCTCCTCGCGGGCGACCTTGGCGAACTCGGCGTACATCTCGGTCCACTCGTAATTCTCGCCGGCGGCGGCCAGCTTCAGATTCTCGGTGGTGGGGCCGACTTTGCCGCCCGCCATGTGCTTGTACCAGAGCTTGGCATGCTCCTTCTCGTTGCCGGAGGTCTCGGTGAAGAAGGCGGCGATCTGCTCATAGCCGTCCTTCTTCGCCTGAGAGGCATAGTACTCATATTTTACACGGGCCTGAGCCTCGCCCGCAAAAGCAGTGGCAAGGTTCTGAAAGGTCTTGCTATCTTTTAGTTCCATTATATTATTCCTCCTATGTGTTTATCAGCACTAACCGTGCACACCTATATTATATGATTTTTTAAAAAATGCAACATAATTTTCGCGAAAAAGAGCATCATATGGTCGTAAACTTTTTATGAAGGAGATAGCCATGAAGAAGCTGCTTGCATGTTTCCTGAGCGCTGCGGCGCTCGTGTGCGTGCTCTCCGGCTGCGCAAGGATGGACGACGGCGTTGTCACCGACAAGCCCGAAGTCACCGCCAAGGTCAGCGAGTCGCCCAAGCCGGTCCCCACGGCCAGCGTCAACAACTCGCCCATGCCTGAGAGCTCCGCTATGCCCACTTCGGGAGCCTGAAGCGCCTGCGCCCCGGCAATAGCCGGGGCGCAAAGCATTTTTGTGAGAAAACCTTGCATTTGGGAAAAATTCTGCTTGAAAACCGCTATATGGTGTGGTATAGTATCTAAGCACTGTTTGACATAAGTGTTTACGATACCGAAAGGATTGAATTTAAATGTACATCGCTCTCACGATCTTGCAGCTGCTTTCCGCTCTCGCCGTCACGGTCATTGTCCTCTTCCAGTCCGGCAAGCGTTCCGGCCTCTCCGGCGCCATCGCCGGCGGCGCGGACACCTTCCTCTCCAAGGGCAAGGCCAAGACGCTTGACGCGAAGCTTGCCAAGGCCACCAAGTGGGTCGGCCTCGCTTTCGTCGTCCTCACTCTCGCCCTGCACTTCGTTTGAGCTTAGTTTCAATAACAAAAGTCGCCGCACGGTGTGAACAGCCCCAGTAAAACCGGACAATAGACAAAAGGCCCCCTAATGTAGGAAAATAGAGCTACATTAGGGGGTCTTGCTATGTCCGGGAAAAAAGGAATGAAAAAGTATCCGGTGGGGATACGGGAAGCAGTCGCATCACGAATCCGTGGAGGAGAAAGCCAGCGGGCTCTGTGCCGGGAGTATGGGATCAGCCGGTGGGCCATTCAGTGCTGGCTGAAGGAGTCCGTCCTTCCAAAAGCGCGGGGACGCAAACCTGCAAAAACACTGGCAGAGTACAAGTATGAGAATAAACGGCTGAAGATGGAAAACGAGTTGCTGCGGGATTTTCTGCGCTCCACAGAAAGGAGGTGAGGCCAAGGGCAAAATACGCAGTGATCCACCGGCACCGAAACGAATATCCGGTATCCGTTATGTGCCGCTTCTTTCAGGTATCCCGCAGCGGATATTATGCGTTCGTCCATCGTCTGGACAGGCCGGAGAAAGACGCAGCTCTTGCAGAGATCATTGCGGAACAGAGGGAGCGCAGCTTTCGTACATATGGCTACCGCAGAATGTGGCTGGTGTTGAAGAAGCGAGGCATCCATCGTAATCCCAAGACCATTCTGCGTATCATGGAGAAATATGGTTTGCTTGCAGAGATTCGGAGGCGCAAAAAATGGCAGCAGATGGGGCAGCAAATCCACAAGTACAAGAATCTGCTGAATAGGGAGTTCCGTGCGGACAGGTCCAACAGCAAATGGGTGACGGACATCTCCTACATCCATACCAGGCAGGGCGTATTATACCTGTCCATGATCCGAGACCTCTATGACAACAGCATTGTTGCTTACAAAACCGGCACAGAGCAGACAGTCAACCTGGTGCTGGACACCATTCGCCTGGCCATGCGCCAGGAGAAAAAGAGAGTCGCTGCGGAGCTGCAACTCCACAGCGACCAAGGGTTCCAGTACACCTCGCAAGCATACTTCGACCTGACAAAATCTTATGGCATTACACCTTCCATGTCAAGACGCGGAAACTGCTACGACAACGCTGTGGCGGAAAATTTCTTTTCCATCCTCAAGACAGAGTGTATCTACCGCCATAAACCGGCTTCATTCCGCGAGGCCGATGAGATGATTGACCGCTACATCCATTTTTACAACCGCGAGCGCATCCAGCTAAAAACTGGAGTGGCGCCGCTCACGCTGCGCCACTCCGCTTAAAACTTTATATTTCCCTACATTGAGGCCTTTTTGTGCTGTCCGCACAAGGTGGGGCTGTTCAGTGTCGTGCGGCGGCTTTTTTCACACCTTTTCCGGGTACACGGCGCGGACGCCGCCGATGAGCTTCGGGCGCGTGCGCGCTGCGCTTACCGGCGCCTCGCCTATGTGCTTGACCGCCAGGCGCAGAGGGACGGCGACCTCTTTCAAATGCATGCCTATCAGCGTGCAGCCGATATCCAGCCCCGCCGAGGCGCGCACATGCTCCACAGGGACGGGGTCCTTCATACGCTTCCACACAGCCGTGGCAAAGGAGCCGCCAGCCTTCGGCTGCGGAATGACGCAGACCGGCTCATAGCCGAACTTTTCCGCCGCCTCACGCTCCACTATCAGGGCACGGTTCAAATGCTCGCAGCACTGGGCCGCGAGGTAGAGCCCGCGCTCCTCTATGAGCGGGTATATGGCTTCGACGACGGCCTCAGCCGCCTCGGGCGTGCTGCCCTTGCCTATCCTGCTGCCCATTATCTCGCTGGAAGAGCAGCCGACGACCACCAGGCTGCCCGGTCTGGGAGCCGCCAGCTCCAGCAGCTCCTGCATGGCTGCGCGCGCCTGACTTTTTATTTCATCGTACATGACAGCATCTCCATTCATTTTTTTATATTTTAACACCCTCGGCCGGGTTTGACAACTGCCGGACGCGGGAGTATTATGGGCTGTATACTTGTCATAGCGAGGTCTCAGCGATGAAAAGAAAGATAATTTGCGCCGCCCTCGCCGCGGCGATGCTGCTCTCACTTGCCGCATGCGGGACTCTCCCCCCGGAGCAGAGCGGCCTGCCCGAGCCTGTTTCGGACGTTACGCCGCCCCCAAGCTCCACGCCCAGCCCCACGCCGGAGCCGACACCCACTCCCCTGCCCTACACGAACCCCCTCAGCGGCGAGCCTATGGAGGAGGACATAAGCGAAAACCGGCCCTATGCCATCATGATAAACAACATCCAGCAGGCCCTGCCCCAGTGCGGCGTATCCCAGGCGGAGATCGTCTATGAGATACCCGCGGAGGGCGGCGTCACGCGCATGATGGCCATCTTCACCGACATCAGCGATGTTGAGAAAATAGGCAGCCTGCGCAGTATTCGCCCCTATTACGCCGACGTCGGCATCTCTTACGACGCCATTGTCGTCCACGCTGGAGGCAGCGAGGAGAGCTATACCGAGATGAGCGGCTACGACGTGGACCACCTGGACGGCGTCCTGCGCACCTATGTTGAGGGCGCCTTCTACCGCGACCCTGACAGGATGTATTACGGCATCGAGCACAGCCTCTTCTGCATCGGTGAAAAGCTCATAGAAGCTGCCGAGGGCGAAGGCTTTTCCCTCACGCACGAGGGTGGCGCCTATGACTACGGCCTCAGCTTTTCCGAGGACGCCGCAGAGCAATGCACTGACGAGGCGCTCTATGCCGAGATCGGCTACAACAGCTTCAAAACCACCAGCTTTGAATACAACGACAACAACGGCCTCTACTACGCCTTCGAGTACGGCTCCGAGTATGTGGATGACGACGCGGGCGTGCAGATGACCTTCAAAAACCTGCTCTTCCTCACAACGGACGTTTCCGTCATCGACAGTGCGGGCAGGCTCCGCGTACGCACCACCGGCACGGGTGAGGGCTGGTTCGTCTGCGGCGGCAAATGCGTCGAGATCACCTGGGAGCGAGAGTCGAACACGGATCCCTTCCGCTACTATCTAAAAGACGGCACACCGCTGGAGCTCGGCGTCGGCACTACCTACGTTGGCATCAGGCCCGAATCCGGCTCCTCCGTAAGTTTTGTCAAGGAGGGTGAATGACCCTTGTCCCGCACGAAAAAATCGCTTATCGCGCTGCTCGTCTGCTATCTCATCTGGGGCTTGCAGCCGCTTTACTGGAACCTGCTCGGGCAGTTTGACGCGCTCTTTGTCCTCTGTGTCAGGATAGTCATGAGCGTTATCTTCACCTGGGGCTTCCTCATCTGCACGGGCAGGCTGCACGAGCTGCTGGCGGCCTTCCGCAACCGTGCGCTCATGAAATACCTCGTCCCCGCCGCCGTATTTATCTGCGGCGACTGGGGACTATACAACTGGGCCGTCATGAACGGGCATGTGCTGGACGTCTCGCTTGGCTACTACATGAACCCTATGGTCATGTTTGTAATCGGCCTCGCACTCTTCCGAGAGCGCGGGCATCTGCTGGAGTATATCTCCGTCGGTGTGGCGACTCTGGGCGTGCTTATAAGCACGGTGCAATACGGCTCCTTCCCCATCGTGGCTGTGCTCTGCGCCTTCTCCTGGCCGCTGTACGCCACGGTGAAAAAGGCCGCAAATGCCGACCCCATCGTCAGCATCGCCGTGGAGACCACACTGCTCGCGCCCTTTGCGCTGGCCGCGACCGTCATCTTCTTCCGCGGCGAGGGCGGCTACGCCTCTGTTGACCTCTCCGGCGCGCTGCTGCTCCTGCTCTCAGGCGTTGTTGCCGCGACGCCGATGATACTCTACACCTACGTCGTGAACGACCTGCCTTTCAAGGTCGTGGGCATTTTGCAATATACCAGCTCCACAATCACCTTCATCTGCGGCATCCTCTTCCTGAACGAGACGGCCACGCCCTCAAAGCTCATCATGTTCGGCTTTATCGTCGTCGGTCTCATCATCTTCACGGCTGGCAGCTTCAAGCGTCAGCGCGAGGCGCTTCCGGATAACGGGGCGGTAAAGTGAAACCAAGCGCCGCCAGAGGCATATCGTCATTGTGTTGGGCTGAACCATCTCTTTCTCTTAAGAACAACACTCAGCCACCTTTACACATTCTTCAACAGCAGAAGTGCGCCGGCCAGGAACAGGGCGGCGCCATGGCCGGTTACTAAGGCGGCAAAGCCAATGAGGAACACCGCCGAGGCGGTCAGGAGGCCCGCAATCTCCGCAGCTTTGTCTCCGAATACCAGCTGCACCATACGCCCGCCGTCGAGCGGGGGTGAGGGCAAAAGATTGAACACGGAGAGCACGGCGCTCATGCCCGCTGAGCGTAGCAACAGTACGCTGTCCAGCTCGCCGCCTATTAGCGAAGCTGCGAGTGCGTAGGCGAAGCCCGCCGCTGGTCCTGCCGCCAGGCAGACGAGTTCCCAGACCGGTCCTGCCCCGCCGCGGCGCTCTATCACCGCCCCGCCTGCGTCCGCCGAAAAACCGCGCACGCGACAGCCGGCCGCTCTGAGAGCGGCCAGGTGCCCGCACTCATGCGCGGCTGCGGCCAGCATCAGCGCGACAAAGCTCAGGGTGTCCATGAAAAAATACAGCGCCGCGAGCAGCAATACGCCCCCGGCGCTGATTGTAATGCGACCTTTCCTCATGCCAGCCAAAACTCCGGATTGTAGAACGTCCCGTCCTTGCGCAGCTCGAAGTGCAGGTGCGGGCCTGTGACCTCGCCCGTCGCGCCGGATTTGGCGATGACATCGCCCATGCTCACGCTCTGTCCGCTGTAAACCAATATCTCTGAGCAGTGGGCATAGAGGCTCTGCCAGCCGTTCTCGTGCTCTACGATGACATAGTTTCCATAGCCCGCGTCCCAGCCGACGAGAGCTACGGTGCCGTCGGCAAAAGCCTGGACGTCCGTACCGCTCCAGACGGCGAAATCGGTGCCGTAATGGAATTTGACCTCGTTTTGCAGCGGGTGCAGTCGGTAGCCGAAACCAGAGGAGGTATAGCCAGAGACGGGGCTGGCGTACTCAAAGGGCAGGCGCGGCATCTCATAACTGACATTCACCGGCAGCTCGTAGTCGGCAAACTCGGCCTGTGCCTCAAGGAAAGCGGCCACGGCGGCTGGCGTCTCGGAAGGCGCGGGCTCCGGCTCCGACGTCGGTTCAGGCCCGGTTGCCTCTGAGCTGGGCGCGGGGCTTTCGGGGAGCAGGTATTCCGCCTCGCGGCGGAGCTGCTGTATGGTCACAGGCTCGTACACGGCCGGGCGCGCGGCGGAGCGCTCCGTCTGCCCGAAGAGCAGAGCTGCGGCCTCCCCCGCCCCGTCTGAGAGCCGCTCGCCAATAGCCTCAAACACGGCGCTGTAGTCTGCGTCACGGCTGACCGCCTCTCTCAAACGCGAGCGAAGCCCCTCAGTCTGCGCCGGGAACAGCAGCTTGACCGCTGTCAGGACGATAAACAGCGCGGACGCGAGGATTATTTTATAATTGTATCCAGATTTAGTCTTCATGCTCTCAGTATATTTGGACAAGGCCGAAAATATGCATTAAATGAAATAATACCTTGACAACAGGCCTGAAGGTCATTATAATGATAAAGCTGTCTCGGGGTGTAGCGCAGATGGTAGCGCGCATGGTTCGGGACCATGAGGCCGCGAGTTCAAGTCTCGCCACTCCGACCATGCGGAGTGTCCTTATAGGATCTGAGTATCCTACAAAGGACACTCCGCATTTTTTATTATCAAAATTGGGGTAGCGCCGTTTTCATCGAACAGCAGCCGATCCCGGATGCACAGGAGCTTTACCTTGTGCCGGGTGAGCAGGTCAATGTAGCGTTGGGTCATCCCCCACTCCCGGCCTATCCGGGTCAGGTTATGGACTAACACCATATCCACCTTGCCAGCGACTACGGCCTCGGTCACTTTCTGGAGCGCCGGGCGGTCTAATGTGAGCCCGCTGCCGTATTCGTCCGCAGCGCCGATGATGGTATATCCCGCCTGCTTTGCGTAGAGCTGGAGCAGAAACCGCTGGTGTTCCAATGCGAAAGAATCTTCATGGGCGACACGGCAATAGAGAAATGCTCTCATATCCCACACCACCTTTATACCGCCGGGGCGTAGCTTAATGCTACGCCTTTTCTCGTTTCCAGCAGAATATCCCGCTCGGGGATTTTCCGGCGATCCGGCACCTCAAAGGCTCCGATGCAGTTGTAGTGGATTGTCACCCGCTGATTGGTAACACCGTCCTCCTTGACCGCAGGATAGACCTCGATGTACTGAATGAGCTCGGCAACCATGCGTTTGGTGATAGTGGTGGCGTCGGTGTAGCGGCGTACCGTTTCCAAGAAGGTGTCCACATCCATCCGCTTATCTTCCAGCTTTTTCAGCTCCAACCGCAGCGCCTTGATTTTCTTGGCGTTTTCGCCCTGCTCCTGCTCATACCGCTTAGACATTTTGGCAAACCGGGCATCGTCGATCTTGCCGGACACATTGTCCTCATAGAGCCGTTCAAAGAGCATATCCAGCTCCTTGTCCCGGGCCAGCAGCCCGTCCAGCTCCCGCTTCTTGCGTACCCGGTCATTTTCCGCTACCTTGGCGGAGCGGCCCACCATCGCCTTGATGAAGTAGTTTTCGTATTCGTTAGCGAAGCAGGCCAGCCGGTGTACCTCGTAGAGCACGACCTGCTCCAAGAAGTCCAAACGGATATAGTGGGTAGACGAGCATTTGCGGAGCCCGGAATTGTGGTTCTGGCAGCTAAAGAATTTAATATCGTGGTTGCCTTGGTTAAAATGGAAATTCAGATTGCCGCCACACTCCGGGCATTTCAGATAGCCGGAAAAGACGCTGGGCTCTTGGGTAACGGTGGGACGCTTGCGCCGTGTCCCGGCTTTTAACGCCTGTACCTTTTCCCAAGTTGGCCGGTCAATGATAGGCTCATGGACATTGAGGAAGATCGCCCGGTTTTCCTCCGGGTTCTCAATCCGGCGCTTCATTTTATAGGATTTGGAATAGCTTTTGAAGTTGATGACATCGCCACAGTATTCCTGCGTGGTCAAAATCTTCTTGATTGTGGTGTGCCCCCATTTTGTGGGCTCCACGGTGCTTTTGGAGCCGCCTCTGCTTGTACCCCTGCTGCGCCAGTAGTAGGTCGGGTTGACGATCCCATCCGCACCGAGGGCAGCGGCGGTTTCACCCAGCCCGTACCCGTCCAGCGCCATGCGGTAGATACGGCGTACCACCTCGGCGGCCTCCGGGTCAATCACCCAAAACCGGGGATCGTCCGGGTTCTTGATGTAACCATAGGGCGGCGGCGAAAGCGGAATCCCGGCGTTACCTTTCATTTTGTTTACGATGCGGCGCTTCTTGGAAATGTCCTTGGCGTAGTATTCGTTCATAATGTTCTTGAACGGGGTGAAATCGTCCTCGCCCTCGTCGCTGTCCACGCCATCGGAAACGGCCACAAGCCGCACATCATGGAGCGGGAAAAACTCCTCGGTGAGCTTGCCTACTTCAATGTAGTTCCGGCCCAGCCGGGAGAGGTCTTTTACAAACACCGCCGAGATGTACCCGGCCTCGATTGCGGCGATCATCTTCTGAAAGCCGGGGCGCTTCATGGTAGTGCCGGTGATACCGTCATCCACGAAAAAGATCGTGTCCGTGTAGCCCTTGTCCTTGGCGGCCTTCTGGAGAATTTTCTTTTGAAAAGCGATTTGTCAAGGGTATTTTCACCATAAAACACGCATGACATATAATTTTTTCAAATTAGGCATATACTAATTCTTTCCTACATCCTGATAGAGCATACTGAAAGAAGTTCGGCATCCTCGCCCACAAGTGCTTCGGATGCCGCTTCATATCTTTAGAGCAGCATATGAACTACGCTGTTCCATAAACTTTATTCATTGATATTTGTCTGTACATCTTGATATAGGCTGTTGGCAGACAATTCTCCTCCAATGGCAAACGCTTTCCCGGCTTCTGTGTCACCTTGCAAATGGTACATCCGCTTCTCGCCGAATTCCTCCAACTGCCTTTGTGCGAATAGCTTTTCGTAGCTTTGCACATACCACAGTACCCTCTGCATACTCTCAAGCACAAGCTGCTCCACGACTTTTTCCCGAATATAATGGGCAGAGCATACCTCAGAGTTTTTACGGTAAGCAGAACAGAAGAAGTAGGCTTGTTCCCGCTTGTAATTGTTGGTTACGCTGTAATACAGCTTTTCTCCGCAGTCGGCGCAATAGAGCAATCCCGAAAACATACTGACGATCCCGCTTTTAGCAGGTCTGCGGCGGTGTCGGCGCAGTTCCTGCACCAGCGCAAATACCTCCCGGTCAATGATGGCGGGGTGAGTATTCAGGAATATCTTCCATTCGTCTTTCGGTTTATCGAGCTTTTTCTTCATTTTGAAAGACTTGCGATAAGTTCGAAAGTTGACGGTATCACCGCAGTATTCCTGTTTATCAAGAATGCCCGATACAGTGTCTGCAACCCAGCCATATCCCATCCAGCCGGTCATTCCGTTGTAACCGGCTTTCGGGCAACAAAAAAAGCCGGCACACAAATGCGTACCGACTTCCCGCAAAAGGATAGACCTATCCCCTGCGGTGGTGGCTTCACATTCATGTAACCGGCTTTGTCATGCAAAGTCGAAACTGTCCTTTACGCTTTTTCCGACTGCCGACAGTCCAAAGCAGTTTCAGAAGCGGTGATGTTTTCGCTTAGCACACCACAGGCGTTGTCCGGCTTAATGCCGTCTATCAATCCATAGTGAAGATAAATATTCAGTTGTAGTCCTCAAACGATAACATTTGTATTATATCAGAAATCCCGCCGAAAATCAAGTTATTTCCGTGACCTATGAATAACTTTGCATAAAAATGGAAATGCTATTAAATTTATCACTAAAGTGATGTCTTACGACGATGCTTTAGTTTCGTATCCTATGCATAGCTGCGTCTTGTTTATCCTTTGCCGACTCCAGATCTTCAAAATCCCCCAAGTCGGTCAGTTGAATTTCTGAAGCGTCAACCTTGGCGTCCGGGTTTTCCTGCTGGCCTCGTATGGTGGCGGGGATTTCTCCGTCCAGCTGTCCACGGATACTCTGCGCCCGGTGCAGGCAGACCCGTTCCAGCGTATCTACTGCCAGCTGATGGTCATCAAAGGAGCAAAACGCAGTCGGATCCTTTTGGACATAGGGCGCGATCAACTTTTCCACCTTCCGTAGGATAGCTTCAAACCGCCCGCTTTCAAAATATTCCGAAAGGAGTTCGTCGAAATAGGAGTGATAGCGGGCGAAGTATTCGTCGTGCTTCATCAGGTTGTGGTAAAGCGGCCGGTTCAGCATAACCTCACCTTCCGCCGGAGTATTGATGGGGTAGTTGATGAGGATGTTGGGATCTTTGATAGGATCGGTCATGCCAAGGGCATAGGTGCCGAAAGCCAGATTGTAATCCCAGGGCAGAATGCTGAGAACCCCGTCTTCCTCATACAAAAAGTAATTGTGACCGGTATGGCCCAGATAACTATCCCAATTCATCACAAAGGCCTGCACAGTGAAATACCGCAGCACCTCGTCCACGTTGATTGCGGTTTCCAGATTTTCTCCTGTGGAAAGGGTTTTCAGTGCCTCAATCACCCGTTCCTGATCGGCTTGGGACGTTTCAAATTTGGCATTTTCAAAGATACCGGGATAACTGTCCGGATAATCATCGATATATTGCAGCGCTACGTCGGCGTTTTCCGCATTCAGGGAACGGTAATCCGGCTTGTACAGCTTTCCGTAATCATTCCCGAAATTCCTGCGGGCAAAGGCTTCCTCCGGCGCCTCAATTGCCAGAAACAAACCCCAGTCCTCTCCATTGACCGTCACCCAGGTATAGCTGCAAAGAGGCGCAGGCACCCCCATAAATGCCATCATGTCGTAGACCATGTAGGTTTTCAGATAGCTGTTGTCCTGAAAGGAGGCGTCCAGAGAAAATTTGTCCAGCCCATAGTAATTCCCTCCGTCCAGGAGCTGGTCAAATTCCAGCTTGAGGCTATAGCGGGAAAGCCCGTATTCCTCCGTCAGCCGCAGAGAGTTGTTGCCCTTGGTCCGCAGCCCAATATTGTGAAACGCCTCTCCGTCGATTTCGACGGTGCAGGCCACATATTCTTCCTTTTCCGCGTTCCCGATAAAAGCACCCCAGTCCTCGATTTGAATATCAATGGTGTGCACCCGGCTGTTGTCAAAAAGCCGGGGCACATATCCCGGGTTGGCGCTGGCTTTGGGAATCCCCAACTGTTCGCCGAACATCAGCAGCAGAGTGAGAATCGCCGCTAAAACTGCCGCACCGATGCAAATCCAGTCGATATACTTATGCTTCACCATCGCCTTATCCCATATAATCGCCGTTGTAAGAGACCAGCACCACCCGGGATACGCCCGGCATAGCCTCTAACTCGTTGACAAAGGTATTGCTGTCCTCCTTGAGGCGGACTTCGTAGTTGAGCTCAATACTGCCATTGTCCACACTTTTGCTTTTAAGATTCAGCCGCCTGACCTGGGACTTCACAAAAAGCCGAGCCTGTTCCTCGATCTCGCTGTTTTCACAGTGTACCACCAGGATATAGGGGGAATCCACCGTTTTCTTTTTGGAGAATGCAAAGAGCACAACCCCAATAAAGATACTGCCGAATACCGCCAACGGAATCAGCCCGGCCGCCAGGACAATGCCCACCGCAATAGCCCAGAACAGGAACGCGATATCCATGGGTTCCTTAATAGCAGTACGGAACCGGACGATGGACAGAGCGCCCACCATGCCCAGGGACAGCACGATGTTGCTCACCACCGTCATGATCAGCAGGGTAGTGATGAGGGATAAAGCAACCAGCGTCACACCGAAGCTGGCCGAATACATCACGCCGCTGTAACTCTTCTTATAGATGAAAAAGATAAATAATCCCAGCAGGAAAGCCAGAACCAAAGCGATCACCATGTCCAATATGGAAATGCTGGCGATATTCTCCAGAAAGCTGGATTTAAAAATATCCTGAAAGGTCATTGCAGCCTTTCCTCCTCTATTTTTTCAATCAAACCGCCGGCATAGGACGTATTTGGAACAGGCAGATGCCTGCCTTCCGGGCACCTGTACTGCCATACGGACAAGCTCTGGCAAAAACGCATCATATTTGATTTCCAGAACTGTGCCGGACTCTATAGTGCGCAGATAAAAGATCTCCGGATTCAAAAAATCCACGCTGCCAAGACCAGTGCGGATATCCCGATCCAGGGTGATCCGCACGTTGCCGGGTGCATAGAGAAAGGCCTCCCGGTCGTAACAGACGATGGTCTTCGGCCGCAGCCCTTTCCCTTTTAACTTGCTGTAAAGCTCTATGAAAAGCGGTTCACTCGAATCCAGCAGGAATTCATAGTTGCCGGAAAGCAGCTTTTCTGCCTGTTCCTGTGTTATCCGGGCGCTGCGTTTACCGCACAGTCCGTTTACCTTGTACTTCTTTTCCAGCCGGATAAAGGAAAAATCTGTCCCATAGTACCGCAGGCGGAATTTTTCCCGCCGGTTTACCCCGTCGATTTTCTCCCGCAGGGCACTGTCATACGGCGTGTCAAAGTATAAGCTGGTTACCCGGTATATACCGTCTGGGCCGGCGTTTTTGTCGTGGGTAAACAGCTTCCGAAGCCTTTGGGAAAGCACCAGATCTTCCCGCAGGTTGATCTGGTGCTTCAACTCATGCCGAAGGGAAATGGCTTTTAGCGGCTCAATCGTCATAGCCGGAATCCCCGTCATCATCGCTATCACTATAATCGCTGCCACCATCATCGTAATTGGTGTCACCGTAGTTCGTATCATTGTAATCGGTGACACCGTCACTGTTGGGACCATAGTCCGTATCGTTGTAGTCGGTCACACCATCGTTGTTGGGGCCGTAGTCCGTGTCGTTATAGTCGGTGACACCGTCATTGTTGGGACCGTAGTCCGTATCGTTGTAGTCGGTGACACCGTCATTGTTGGGACCGTAGTCCGTATCGTTGTAGTCGGTCACACCGTCGTTGTTGGGACCGTAGTCTGTGTCATCGTAGTTGCCGGAACCACTGCTGGTATTCTGGTTTCCACTCTGCGTGCCGATGGTCTTGTGCTCAGCTCTTACAACCTTTCCCGTCACGGCATGAATGTCATATTCATATTCATTCCCATTCGCAGTGAATTCCAGTTCAAAAATCGGGGTTCCGTCATCGTGGTCGAACTCCCGGTCATCGAATACCGCGTTCGCAGCGTTGACATTCGCCTGGGTAAGTGCGATTTCCTGCGCTTTCTCCAGAGTGATATAGGGAGAAGGCTCACCGTCTTTGGCATAAGCCGGGTCATAATCGTCGTCGTCAATGGTCACGATGCCTGAAGCAAGATCCAGACACTTCACCGTCTCTTGAGTTCTTAAGCTCATATCCTCCAGAAAGTCGTCGCTGGGAAGCACCGAACCCGGTTCCAGCTGCAGGACGATATTCTTTTTGTTGCCGTCGATGTCATCCACAAAGAAACCGGCCTCGTTGATTTCTACAATCAGATCCTGTAATACAACCTCACAGTTTTTGCCTATATAATCCGGATAGGCCGCCACAATGGTCTTGCCGTCATCATTCCTGCCGGTCAGGTCTGTGACTTTTCCTTCCCGGTTATATTCGATTTGTATTTCCGGGTTGACACTCAGAGTAAGGGTTCCTGTCTCTTTCAGCGCTGTTCCTTCCTGCGCCGGTGCTCCGCATCCGGTCAGAAGGACTGCCGACGCGACAGCCAGGGAAGAGACCGCTGCAAAAAGTTTTCTTCTCAATTTCATGTTATTGCTCCTTTCGGCTTATGTTTGAATCGGCTTTTGTTTTGCCTCACACTCATAGATTACGGAAATAGATTTTGAAAACCGGGGTAAGCTGGAAATTTTTTTGAAATTTAATCGTCATCTGCATCATCGCCATCGTTATCATCACCGTCATAGCCGCTATCGCCGTCGTTATCGGAATCGTCGTCGCTGTCGTTACTCGGGTCATAATCGGTATTCCCGTCCGTATAATCGGTGACTCCGTCGCTGCCGGAACCATAGTCTGTATCTACAGGCGGCGTACTGCTGGCCGGAGGCGTATAATCGGTCACACCATCGTTATTGGGTCCGTAATCTGTATCGTTATAATCGGTAGTACTGGATGATGTCGGGGGGATAACCGCAGGCTGGGATGATTCAGGCGGAGATGGCGATACGGACTCCGGCTGGGAAGTATCCGTCTGGGAGGAATTTGGAGAGGAACTGCTCTCCGGTTCTTCCTGACTTTGTCCGTTTTTATAATCGACAATTTCGATCGTGATGGTAATCCGCCCGTCTAAATGCTCCGTCACCTTGGTGCGCAGTTCTGTTCCATATTCCTGGAACAGTGTTTCATCCGGTGAATCAACGGAGAATGAGACTCGGCCGCCATCAGAAAGAAAGCCCATTTCAATCGCACGGTCAAGCAGCTCATCTACAACGGTCACCTTGTCTTTTCCCTTACCATCATAGCCTTCCAGCAGCGTTTCTCCATCTTCATTTGTCCCCGTGAGTTCCACGACCGTCCCCTGTCGATTCAGGTCCATTCGCACTTCCGGATTGATGGTCAGGTAAATGGAAGAGTAAGGCCGCATATAATTTTGATAATAACTGAACCCAAAAAGTAGCAGGAAACAGGCGGCAATTGCCGCAATGCCGCTACTGATCCATCGAATGGTATGCCGCTGCTTTTCTGGCGTATCTTTCATCAACACCGGATCGTACACCGTCTGCCCTATTTCGTATCGAAGATTGGCCGCTTTTAAAAAACGCCCCTCTTCGTCCAGAAGAACCGCATAGCCGGGGTGGCATTCCATAACCAGATAACTCATCGCATTGCCACTCCTTTCATCACCTGTTTTAAATGGCCTCGAATGATTTCATATCCATTGGTATAAATCAACAGGAGCGCGACCATGTATTTGCGATGCCGCTCCAGCGTTTTGCGTTCCACGCCGCTGCCGGCCGCGAGCTGTCCAACCGGCAGTTTTTTGGTATGTAAGAGCACATCGAAGAGCTCCGGGTTTTCCCTTGCATATTGCAGCGCTTGCCGGCACGCGGCCAACGTGCGCTGCTGCTTGGGGCAATTGTCCGCCACGTCGCTGATGCTGACGCCAAATTCCTGCATTTGCCGGGTCAACTCCTCGATTTCCGCACGGGTAGCGTCCCGGGAAAGCATTTCCTCCTGGTGATCCCTTTCTTCCGGC
>OGXT01000746.1_pt1 | contig 37201 bp, 67 predicted proteins | sample 1576361 | NCBI WGS metagenome assembly OGXT01 (sample SAMEA3541514, study PRJEB24748) | human gut metagenome | biome: human gut; feature: human-associated habitat; material: faeces | place: China | collected 2012 | reverse complement strand
CCTCGGAAGAATACGCAGGCCGTTCGCGAGGCCCCCCTACAATAGCGCGGCGATAAGTAATCTACGCGCACGCGCGGACAGACGGCAAAAATCACGCGAAAAGGAGGCGGTTTTTGTGGCGAACAGGCAGGAAAAGACAAAGGAACAGCGTATCCGCGCAGAAAAGACCAGACTCCGGAGGATCTACAAGCTTCTGCCGAAGGAAGCGGCAGGGACTGTCGCGGGGCTCATCGATCAGGCGGCCTTCATGCGCATTGAGTGCGAGGACATGGCCGACGATCTGCGGGAAAACGGCTGGACGGAGCTTTTTCGCCAGTCCGAACGTCTCGACCCGTATGAGCGGGCGCGCCCAATCGGGCAGGCGTACAACTCCACGAACGCAAATTACCAGAAGATCATCAAGCAGCTGACGGCGCTGCTGCCGAAGCCGGACACCGCGCCAAAGCAGGAGGACGACGGCTTTGCAAGCTTTGTCCGGGAGCGTGACGAGGAATGAAACTCACGCGCTACCCGGAGACCTACAACCCCATCCTCGAATACTGGCAGGCTATCCAGGGCGGCCGCGAGGTCGTCAGCCTGAAAGTCCAGAAGACCTACCGGCACGTTGTAGAGCAGCTGGAAAACACGGATTCCGAGTTTTATTATTCCCCGCGCCGGGCAAACCACGTCCTCGAATTTTTTGAAAACTACTGCCACCACTCCAAGGGCAAGGCGGGCGGCCAGCTCGTCCGGCTGGAGCTATGGGAAAAAGCACTGCTGGCGACTGTCTTCGGGTTTATCGACATCGAGGGAAACCGGCAATACCGCGAAGCGATCCTCATTGTCGGCAAGAAGAACGGCAAATCGCTGCTGGCCTCCGGCGTCGGCCTGTATTTGCAGACGGCGGACGGTGAGGCTGGCCCGGAGGTCTACGCCGTGGCCACCAAGCGAGACCAGGCAAAAATCATCTGGCAGGAAGCAAAGCGGATGGTCAAGAAGTCCCCGGCGCTCTGCCGCCGGATGCGCAGTCTGGTCGCTGAGCTGGACAGCGATTTTAACGACGGCGTTTTCAAGCCGCTGGCCTCTGACAGCGACACCCTCGACGGCCTCAACATCCACGGGGCCATGATGGACGAGATCCACCAGTGGAAGAGCGGGCGCGCCCTGTACGACATCATCGCCGACGGCGTGACGGCCCGCGAGCAGCCGCTGATCTTTATCACTTCCACCGCGGGCACCATCCGCGAGGACATCTACGACGAGAAATACGAAGAAGCCGAGCGAATCATCAACGGCTACGAAGATCCGGACGGGTACCACGACCCGCGCCGGATCGCGTTTATTTACGAGCTCGACAAACGCAGCGAGTGGACAGACCCGGACTGCTGGAAAAAGGCAAATCCGGGACTCGGGACGATCAAGAGCTACACGGCTCTCAAAGAGCGGGTCGAGCGGGCGGAGAAAAACCAGGCCCTCGTCCGCAACCTCGTCTGCAAGGATTTCAACATCCGCGAGACCTCCAGCGAAGCCTGGCTCAACTTCGAGCAGCTCGACAACCGCGACACCTTCCAGCTCGACAAGGAAAACCGCCGCCTGATCTGGCAGCACCACATGTCGGACGGCCAGACGCAGGAGCGTATCCTGTCCTACCCACGCTACGGCATCGGCGGCGCGGATCTGTCCAAGACCACAGACCTGACGGCGGCGAAGGTCCTGTTCCAGGTGCCGGAGCTGCCGGAGATCCTGTTTGTGCTGCAGATGTACTGGCTGCCGCAGGACCTTTTGGAAAAGCGCGTCACGGAGGACAAGATCCCCTACGACAAGTGGCATGAGCGCGGGCTGCTCCGCCTGTCCGAGGGCAACAAGATCCGCTATGAGGACGTCAAAGCATGGTTCATCGAGGTGCAGGAAGACCTCGATATTTTTATCCCCTTTATCGGGTATGATGCGTGGTCTGCGTCTTATTGGGTGGACAGCATGGCGGACTATTTCGGGAAAGAGGCCATGATCGCCGTACATCAGGGCGTGAAGACCTTGTCAGAGCCCATGAAGCGCTGCGGAAACGACCTCGAATCCAAGCGCATTATTTACAATAACCACCCGATCGACAAGTGGAACCTCGCAAACACCGCCTACGACGAGGACAAAAACGGCAATATCCAGCCGCACAAAACGAGCAAGTCCACGCGCCGCATTGACGGCACGGCGGCCCTGCTCGATGCCTACACGATCTACGACCAGAAGCAGGCAGAATACACCAGTATGCTCTAGGAGTGAGACAATGGGATTTTTTAAAAACCTCCTGACGAATATCACGACGACCAAGCGCGTTTCGACCGTGCAGATGGTGCAGGAGCGCGGGAATGGCTTTTACAGCTACAACGGCAAAATGTATCAGTCCGATATTGTCCGCGCCTGCATCCGGCCAAAGATCAAGGCCATCGGCAAGCTGACGGCAAAGCACATCCGGGAGACCATCACCGCCCAGACGCGGAAGATCGCCGTCAACCCGGAGCCGTACATCCGCTTCCTGCTCGAAGAGCCGAACCAGTACATGACAGGCCAGCTGCTGCAGGAGAAGCTGGCCGCACAGCTGGTGCTCAACAACAACGCCTTCGCGGTCATCCTCCGGGATGAAAATGGCCTGCCGAACGCCATCTTTCCGGTCGCGGCCATGCAGGCCGACGCCGTTTACGACGCGGGCGGCAACCTGTACCTGAAATTTTACATGCAGAACGGCAATGTGCTGACGTTCGCCTATGACGACATCATCCACCTGCGCGGGGATTTTTACGAGAACGACATATTCGGAGATCCCATCGCGCCGGCCATCGTGCCGCTCATGGAGATCGTCGCCACGACGGATCAGGGCATCGTCAAGGCCATCCGAAACAGCGCCGTCATCCGCTGGCTTTTGATGTTCGCATCCTCCATGCGCTCGGAGGATATCAAGAAGCGCGCGCAGGACTTTGCCGACAGCTTCCTCAATGTTTCCAACGGAACGGGCGTCGCGGCCGTCGACGCAAAGGCCGAGGCCAAGCAGATCGACCCCAAGGACTACGTCCCGAACGCCGCACAGATGGATAAGACCACGCAGCGCATCTATGCCCTGTTTAATACCAACCCGCACATCGTCACATCCATTGCGACGGAGGATGAGCAGAACGCCTATTTTGACGCCGAGATCGAGCCGGTGCTGAAGCAGCTCAGCGGCGAGTACACCCGCAAGCTCTTTTCCCGGCGCGAGCGCGGCTGCGGGAACCGCATCGTCTTTGAGGCCTCCGCGTGGGACTTCGCCTCGACCTCGACCAAGCTCAACCTCCTGCAGATGGTCGACCGAGGCGCGCTGACGCCGAACGAATGGCGCCGCGCCTTTAACCTCGCGCCGGTCGACGGCGGGGACAAGCCGATCCGCAGGCTGGACACGCAGCCGGTCGATCGGAACACCACGCAGAAAGGAGATGAAACCGCATGAAGATCAGCATTCGCGGGCCAATCGTGTCCAGCAACCAGCACCGCTTTTATCAGTGGTACGGCATGGAGGCGACGAGCCCTAAATCCGTAGCCGATGCGCTTGCATCCGGAAACGGTGAGCGGGCAGAGGTCGAGATCAATTCCGGAGGCGGCGAGATCTTCGCCGCGAGCGAGATCTATACCGCCCTGCGCAATTACGAGGGCGGCGTCCACATCCGCATCGTCGGCCTTGCGGCCTCGGCCGCGTCCATCATCGCCATGGCGGGCGAGTCGGAAATGACACCGACCGGCATGATGATGATCCACAACGTCCAGACCGAGGCCAGCGGCGATTACCGCCAGATGGAGCACACCGCAGGGACGCTGCGCGACGCCAACCACGCCATTATCTCGGCCTACGTCACCAAGACCGGCAGGCCGGAGGAGGAGATCGCCGCCATGATGGACGCCGAGACGTGGGTCACGGCGGATCGGGCCGTCGAGCTCGGCCTCGTCGACCGCGTGATGCAGCCGGATACCGGCCAGAAACCGCTGGCGGCGGATTTTTATTCCGGCATGCTCAGCGAAGACGCGCTCAAACGCGCGGAAAACTTTTTAAAAAATCAGGCTGCAGGGCCTGACTTTTTTATGCCCGAACGGGCGCAGGCAGAAGCAAAGCTGAAATTTTTAAAACTCAAAGGAGAATTGAAATGACAAAGGAATTTTACAACACCCAGCGCCAGAAGCTCATGGACGATGCCCAGAAGCTGCTGGACGAAGGCAAGACCGCAGAGGCGCAGGCCAAGATGAAGGAAGTCGAGGCCCTCGACGCCAAGTTTGAGGAGGAAGCCAAGATTCAGGCAAACCTCAACGCCCTTGCAGGCCAGAAGGTTGCGGCACCGGCTGCGGCGGCACAGTCCGTCGACCTGTCCGGCACGGCAAAGACGCCGGACGTGCTCGACCGGTACGACACCGACGAGTACAAGAAAGCCTTTATGAACTACGTACTGACCGGCAAAAAGATCCCGGCGGAGCTGACCAATGTGGACGCAAACACCAAGACCTCCGACGTCGGCGCGGCCATCCCGACCACGACGCTGCAGAAGATCTACGAGAAGATCGAAGCGACCGGCATGATCCTGCCGCGCGTGACGCACACGTCCTACAAGGGCGGCGTGACCGTCCCGACCAGCTCCGCCAAGCCGACCGCCTCGTGGGTGGCGGAAGGCGAAGGCTCCGACAAGCAGAAAAAGGCACTCGGCTCCATCACGTTTGCCTACCACAAGCTGCGCTGCGCGATCTCCATGTCGCTTGAGGTCTCCATCGTGACCTATCCGATGTTTGAGTCGCAGTTTGTCGCCAACGTGGCAGAGGCCATGGTCAAGGCTGAGGAGCAGTCCATCATCAGCGGCTCCGGCTCCGGCCAGCCGAAGGGCATCACCAAGGAGACCGTTGTGACCGGCCAGAACATCGACATCGCTGCCGCAACGACCGCGCTGGCGTACACCGATCTGGTCAAGGCCGAAGCACTCCTGCCGCAGGCCTATGACGCAGACGCCGTCTGGTGCATGACGAAGAAGACGTTCTTTGAGCAGATCGTCGGCATGGTGGACGACAAGAAGCAGCCCGTCGCCCGCGTCAACTATGGACTCAGCGGAAAGCCGGTCTACTCGCTCTTTGGCCGCGAGGTCGTCCTCGTCGGTGACTATCTGCCGTCCTTCACGGCGAGCGTGACTGCGGACACGATCTTTGCGTTCATTTTCAATTTCAAGGACTACCTCTGGAACGAAAATCTGGGCATGACCTTCCGCAAGTACACCGACAACGCGACCGACGACGAGGTCACCGTCGCGCTGGCGCTCGTCGACGGTAAGGTCGTCGACAAGAACAGCCTCGTCACGCTGACCAAGAAGAAGGCTTGACGGCGCGCGGCCAACAGGGAGGGATAACCAATGGCTTTGATCAACGTTGCAAAAACCGCCCTGCGGCTGACCACAAACGCCCTTGACGACGAGCTCGCCGACGAGGTCGACGCCTGCCTTCTGCGCCTGCATCTGGCAGGCGCGGACGGCGCGGAGGAAGACCCGCTTGTAAAGGACGCCGTCCGCGCCTACGTCCGCTGGCAGCATGATTTCTGCGGCCGGGGCGAGGAATGGAGGACCTGCTTTGCAGATATCCGCGACGCTATGGGGCTGTCCGACGATTACAGGGCAGTCCAAGCCAACGGCGGAGCAGGAGGTGCTTGCTGTGATCTTTGACACGCAGATCACGCTGCGCCTGTTCTCCTACCCCATCGTAAACGGCCAGACGGCGGAAAAGCTCGAGCGAGAAACCACCGTCTGGGCTGCCCGCAAGTCCGTAAACCGCGCCGAGTATTATCAGGCCGCACAAGCCGGCAAGCGCACGGACGCAATTTTCCGCATGCACAGCGCGGAATACGGCGGCGAGCAGCAGCTCGTCTGCGGCTCCGACGTCTTTGACGTCGTCCGCAGCTACGGGCAGGAAACGGAGGAAATCGAGCTGACCTGCAAACGGAGGGACGGCGCATGATGATCTATGAGGCGCTGGCAGACCTGGGCGTCCCGGTCTGCCATCCGCCGTACAAGGGCGCGGAAGAGACCTACATCACCTATCAGCTGCTCGGCCAGTCCGGGCAGCTCTACGCCGAGGGCGGAGAGGCCGAGACCGGCGTGCAGTACGCCGTTTCCATCTTCGCCGAGGGCTTTGCCGCCGGGCTTTTAAAACGCGTAAAAGCCGCGCTGGAGGCCGCAGGCTACATTGCTACCGTCGACATGGAGACCTACGACAAGGAAACGGGCCGCACGCAGATCGCGCTCATCGCCGAGACGGAGGGCGCAGCCTATGGCTAACATCTCCATCACCGGTGTCGACGAGCTCATGGCCACGCTCCAGAAAGCGAATGTTTTTGATGAGGACATGCAGCAGGAGCTCCTGTACGCCGCCGGGGATATCATCGTCGAGGAGCTGCAAAATGCCGTCCGGGCGAGCGGGTTCCGCACGGAAGCCTACGCCTCCAGCGTGAAATACCGCAAAACCATCAAACGCGACAAAAACGGAGACCCGTACATCTCCATCACCGCAGTCGGCAAAAACGAGCACGGAACGCGTAGGGCGACCGTGCTTTTTGTTTTGAATTACGGCCGCGCGAAGGAGTACGGGCAGATCACAGGAACTTATTTTTGGACAAAGGGCGTCAGGAACGCGCAGAAGCGCGTAAACGCGGAGCTCGAAAAGATCCTTACACAAAAGCTGAAAGAAAGGGGCCTATTGTAAATGCCTAGTTTTGACTTACGCGGCATCCGGGCGGGAAAGTATAAAAACACGTCCGGCACCGTGACCTACACAGAGCCGACCGACGTCGGCGACGCCATGAGCGCGCAGCTGGAACTCAAGTTCGCCGAGGGCCGCCTGTACGCGGAATCCAAGCTTGCCGAGTATATCAAGCTTGCCACCGGAGGTACGATCTCGCTGGCTGTAAAGTACATCAAAAAGGCCGCACAGGCCATGCTCTACGGCTGCACATCCGATACGAGCAAGGAAAATCTGAAATTCTCGGCAAAAGACATCGCAAACTATGTCGGCGTCGGCTTTTACGCGCCGGATAAGATCGACGGCGTGACCAAATACACCTGCGTCTGGGTGCCGAAAGCGCTGTTTGGCCCACCCTCGCTGTCCTACCAGACCAAGGGCGAGAACATCCAGTTCAACACGCCGACCACGACCGGAGAATTCCTCGCAGACGATTCGACCGACGAGCTGCTGCTCGAGACCGAGACCGTCGACACCGCGGCGGAGGCCGTTGCCTGGATCAAGGGAAAGTTGGGTGAGACCTGATGGAGACGACCAAGCTCAACACCGTCGACTATGAACTTGAGGGCCGGGTCTACCGGCTCTCCTGCAACATGAACGTCATTGCCTACGTGCAGGACGAGTATGACGGGAATCTTCTTCAGGCGCTCGACCGGGTCCGCGGGATCAAGAGCACACTGGCATTTCTGGCCGGTATGCTGACCGACGCGGCAGACTCGCAGGGGATTAAGGATGAAAACGGCCTGCCGCTGGTATTTACGCGGAAGCAGCTGGGCCGAAAGCTCACGCTCACGCAGACTGTAGAGGCCGGAAAGCTGATCTATCCGCTGGTCAGGGCCGAAGTATTGAAGAACGCGGGGGCCGAAATGAAACCGCAGGAAGACGAAACGAAACCGCAGGAAGACGAAAAAAACTGACACAGCCGGGGGAACCGAAGCCGAACGGCTTTGATTTCCCCGGCTATCTTGCCATTTGGCTGTTCCGGCTGCACCTGCCGGAGCGGGACTTCTGGAAGACCATGAGCCCGCGCCGCCTGACGCTCCTGCTTGACGCACTGGAGCCGCCCAAAAAGCCGGAAGAGCCGCAGAGCCTGTCCGCCTACATCAACGGAGGCACATAATATGCCAAACATCAACACAAGATTTACGCTTTCGGGCGAAAAAGAATACAAGCAGGCCATTTCCGAGATCGGCAGCGGCATGAAGGTGCTGGACTCGGAGATGCGAAAGGTGCAGTCGGCCTACGCGCAGAACGCCGACAGCGTCGAGGCGCTGGGCGCGAAAAACGACGTGCTCGAGCGAAAGATCTCCACACAGACGGAGAAAATCGAGTATCTCAAGGCTGCGCTCCAGCAGTCGGCCGAGAAATACGGCGAGGCAGACAAGCGAACCATGCAGTGGCAGACCAGCCTCAACAACGCCGAGGCGGATCTGAACAGCCTCAACAATCAAGTCGACGAAAACAAGCAGAAGATCGCGGACTCCGGCAAGGAGATGGGCAACCTCGGCGACGTGGTGAACGGCCTGACGTCTAAGCTTGGCATCCAGCTGCCGGACAGCATGAAGTCCTCCATGAACGCCATGGGGAACCTCGATACCTCCGCGCTGGCGATGGCGGGCGGCTTCGCTGCCGTCGCGGCGGCGATCGTCAAGGCAGAAAAAGCCATGATCTCCATGACGAAGGAGTCCGCCGCCTTTGCCGACAACATCATCACGCTTTCCATGCAGACCGGGCAATCGACACAGCAGCTGCAGGAGTTTTCCTACGCAACCGAGCTGATCGACGTCTCCGTCGATACCCTGCAGGGCAGCCTCCGCAAGCTGACCAACAACATGCAGGACACGATGAACGGCACGGGCAATGCAAAGGCATCCTTTGAGGCACTGGGCGTCTCCGTGACCAATGCCGACGGCAGTATGCGCAGTGCGAACGACGTTTTTTATGAGACGATCGACGCGCTCGGAAAGGTGAAAAACGAAACCGAGCGGGACGCAATGTCCATGGACATTTTCGGACGCTCCGCGCAGGATCTGAATCCGCTGATCATCCAGGGATCGAAAACCCTCAAGGCCTACGCAGACGAGGCACACAACGTCGGCTACGTGCTCGACGACGAGGCGCTTTCCGCACTCGGAGCGGTCGACGACGCATACCAGCGCCTGCAGAAGACACAGGAGGGCGTCAAAAACCAGCTGGCCGCCGAGTTCGCGCCGTACCTAGAGGAATTTTACGGCGACGCGACACAGGGCGTGAAGGATCTCGGGAAGGCGATCAAGGATTCCGGAATCGTCGACGCCTTCGGCATGCTGCTTGAGACCGTCGGCGATATCCTCAATCCCATGTCCGACCTGTCCAACAACCGCGTCCCGGCGCTGACCAAGGCGCTGCAGCCGCTGGCAAAGGTCATGGCGCTCATGGCCGACGCGGCGGAGCTGCTCAAAGGCGTCATCAACTTCGGCACCGGCCACATCGGCGAAGGCTGGGGGCAGATGAAACACGCGCTAGGCTTCGGCTACAGCAGCGGGGACGGGAACAACTACCAGAATCTGCTCGACGGCTACGCCGAACAGCAGTGGGGCCAGAGCGCGTCCGACCTTTCCAAGGCCTACGAAGAGGCCGTCGCCCGCGGCGACTCGTCGACCCTCGGTATCACAGAGGACGAATGGCGCAGGCGGTATCTGGGCGGCAACGCCTCCGGCACGGACAACTGGTACGGCGGCTTCACCCGCGTAAACGAAAACGGCCCGGAGCGGATCTATCTCCCATCCGGCTCCCGCATCCAGACCGCCAGCGAGACCCGCTACACCTCCGGCGATACCTACAACACCACCGTCTACGTCGACCACGTCGACGACCTCGACACCATCCTCCGCATCGCCAAAAACGCACGCATCACAACTAGAATGGGGGCGAAGTAAATGCCGACGTTTACAGTGCAGGCGAGTGGGTCGACGGCAGTTGCAAAGAACCACCCGAATACAAACTACTCAAATCTTACACAGTACAAGTTGTTTGCGGACCCGTTTACGGGGGAAGCAGGAAACGTCAAACAAGGGGATAACATATATATCAAATTCCCTGTGCCGGGAGATGCGTACAAGTTTAAGCGGGTAAGCAAAGTAACGCTTTCGTTTTACGCACAGCCGACAGAAGATAGCGGAAATGGGTACAAGCAAATCTGGACGTATGTAAATGCGTTGAAAAGCCAATTTGATACGAGCGCGATAACGTATGCAACGAGACCGGAAGTCAGCCAAACATATACCGGGATTTCAGAGCATGCAGATGGAAAGTGGACTGCGTTAAACGAAATTGTGCAGCTGAACGCGGTTTTTGATCTGGCACAATACAGGAGCAAGAAGGAAGAAGTAAAAGAGGGGATAGAAAACGGGTTTGTCGTTGCGTTTCGTGGCGCTGTATCAGGAACAAGCGAAGCTGTTTTTTACGGAGAAAAGTCAACACGCAAGCCATTCCTGACGTGTGAATACTCGAATGATAATGTCGGCATAAAAGCAGACAATTTATCGCCATCGGCAGGGGCATTCGTAAATCGAGCGCAAAAAAACACATTTACATGGGACGCCGAGGATGACACAGATCTCACGCAGGTCTGCTTCGCAGAGGTGAAACAAACCTCCGCCGTCTTCGAGTGGCGCGTAAAAAATGCGAGCGCCTCAAACACAATCAGCGTCTCCGGCGCGACGACCGCCTGCACGGTCCCAGCAAATACATTCCCGTCCGGGACGATCGAGTGGCGCGTAAAGGCGACGGCGAACAGCGGCACGACAACAACGTCCGCATGGCAGGAGATCACGGCCACGGACGTCACCCCGACGGCCAAGCCGGTCTCCCCATCCGGCATCGTCATCGACGCCACCATCGTCAACCGCTTTAGCTGGCAGCACATCATTTCCACCGGCACGCCGCAGAGCAAGGCCGACCTGCAGTGGTCCGCCGACGGCACGACCTGGAACACGCTCGCGACCGTCACCGGAGAAAATCAGTACTACGACGTGCCCGCGAACACCTTTACGAGCGGGACGAAATACTGGCGCGTGCGCACCTACAACACCGACGGCACGGCCTCGGCGTGGAGCGAAAAGGCCGAGTTTATCGCCATCAACGCCCCGTCGGCCCCGTCCATCGTCATCCAGTCTACCGGCCCGCGCCCGCGCATCACCTGGCAGACCTCCGAGCAGGAAGCCTATCAGCTGACGCTGTCCAGCGGCTACGCCTCCGGCACGGTCTACGGCACGGAGAAGGCATGGCGCTCGCCGGTCTACCTCGCCGACGGCAGCTACACCGTCCGCGTGCGCGTGCAGAACAAGTACGGCATGTGGTCCGAGTGGAGCGCAGCCGCGCTCCCCGTTTCGCACACCGAGGGCGAGGCAATCACACTGTCGGTCGACGCGGCCCACGAGGCCGCGCTCACCTGGCAGACCGCCGGGAGCTACAATTTTTACCTCGTCGAGCGGGACGGCGTGACCATCGCCCGCACCGTCCAAAAGCAGTACATCGACCACACCAGCATCGGCTCCGTCACCTACCGCGTCCGCGGCTGCTACGACGAAAGCGATAACTACGGCGTGTCCAATTCGGATACCGTCGAGATCCTGCCCGAGACCAACATGATCTGCGACCTCGAGACCGGCATCTGGCTCGAGATGCGCCTGTCCGAAACGCAGCTGCGCACCAACCGAACCAGTTTCTCGGCCGGGGTCTCCACGGTCCATCTGGCCGGTCTGGCCTATCCCATCGAGGAGCGCAGCGAGCAGCGCGACCGCGCCCTGTCCGTCGCATGCGCTTGGCCGCACGCGCAGCGGGCCGCCGCCCTTGCGCTTGAGGCCCTTGTCGGACGCCTCGTCTGCCTCAAAGACCGCTACGGCAACATGGTCATCGGCTCGCTCCCGTCGCTCGAGAGCAACTGCGACGAGTTCATGCGCCGCTATTCCTTCACCATCTCGCACACGAACCGGGAGGAGGCGATCACCCTTGACCCGTGACGTCTGCTTCCGCGTCGACGTACTCAGAAACGGCGCGCCCATCACCCACCTCCAATGGGACACCGGCAGCGCCCCGCAGATCATCGCCAGCCGCGACGCGACGATCCACACCAGCATCAAGGGCACCTTCCTCGTCAACGACGCGGTCGACTACCTCTCCGACGAGCTCCAGCCTGTCATGACCATTGACGGGCAGGAGACGCCCCTCGGCATCTATCAGGCCGCGACCCCGAGCATCAAGGGCGCGGCCGGTCAGAAGCGCGTCGAGGTCGAGGCCTACGACCGTTGCTGGCGCGTCTACAGCAACCGCACCGAGACCATCCTGCACCTGTCCGCCGGTGCGTCCTATCTCACCGAGATCCGCAAGCTGCTCACCGCCTGCGGCGTCGCGCTCGTCATTGCGACGCCGTCGGACGCGACGCTGCAGACCGACCGCGAGGACTGGGATGTCGGCACGAGCTACCTGACCATCGTCAACGACCTGCTGGCCGAGATCAACTACAACAGCCTCTGGTTCGACGCCTCCGGCGTCGCCCGTCTCGAGCCCTATCAGGAGCCGAGCGCGCAGAACATCGACTGGTCCTACGGCACGACGGACCTCTTCCTTCCGGACCGGCATCCGGGGCCGAACTTCTCAGATGAGGAAGACATCTTCGACGCGCCGAACGTCTTCATCTGCGTCTGCTCCAACCCGGATCTGGAGCAGCCCATGGTCGCAACGGCCGTCAACGACAATCCGCAGTCGCGCAAGTCCACCTTCCGGCGGAACATGCGCATCGCCTCGCTCATCAAGGTCGACAATATCGCCTCGCAGGAGGAGCTGCAGGCCTACGCCGACCGCATGCGCAACGAGTCGCTCCTTTCCGCCCGGGCCATCACGTTTTACACGCTCAATGACCCCGGCCACGGCATCGGTGACGTCCTCGCGCTCACGCACGACGACATCGGCGGCATTTACCTCGAGACCGGCTGGCAGATGCAGCTGTCAGCCGGAAGCCTCATGACACACTCTGCAAAAAGGACGGTGATTGCGTAAATGGAAGGCGTCGACAGCCTGTACACCGAAGAACCCGAAGAGCAGCAGACCGAAGAACAGCAGCAGCCGTTCCAGCTGGCCGTCATTGCGACGGTCGAGGAAGACGGCCTGACCCTAACACCTGACGGCGCGGAGGAGCCGACCGAGAAGCATTTTAAATGCAACACCGGCATCAACTTTGCCGCCGGACAGCGCGTGGCCGTCCTCGAACTGTCCGGCAGCAAGGTCGTCATGTTCCCGATCGGCAACCCCGGCGCGGACGCGCCGGCGAAGATCCCAACCGGCGGTACGGCCGGGCAGGTACTCAAAAAATCGTCCGACAACGACTACGCGCTCACCTGGGGCAGCATCACCGGCCTCCTGCCGACCGGAGGAACGAGCGGGCAGATCCTCAAAAAGTCAGGAAACGCCGACTACGCCGTCGAATGGGGCGACATCAACGGTGCTCTGCCGTCCGGCGGAACGAAGGGACAGGTGCTCAAAAAATCCAGCGCCACCGACTACGCCGTCACCTGGGGAAGCCCCGACGGCATCCTGCCGACCGGCGGCACCGATGGTCAGGTCCTGCTCAAAAACGGCGCGAGCAACTACGCCGCCAAGTGGGGCAGCATCACCGGCGCGCTGCCGACCGGCGGCACATCCGGTCAGGTGCTGAAAAAATCCAGCGCCACCAACTACGCTTGCACGTGGGGCGACGTCGCCGGAACGCTTCCGAGCGGCGGAACCGACGGCCAGGTGCTACTGAAAAACGGATCGACAGCCTACGCCGCGAAGTGGGGCACGGTATCCGCCGCAGGACTCAAGAGCGGATACAATTCACTGGAGCTGAAAACAAAAACCCTGACGCCGTCCTCGAACGGCTTTGAGATAGGGACATCGAGCTATCCCGTGACAGTCAGGGGAGACGAAATCGTGCTGTACTACAGCGCATACCGCTACTGCACCCTTGCGTGCAACTCATCCGGGAAGCTGACCGTCAACGGCACAGCCATCAACTAAGGAGGGCATCATGAAATTATACGACATCGCGCTCGCGGCAAAGCCGCTGCAGAAGCTCATCGAACAGGACTTGCCGCTCCGGCAGGCCTATCAGCTCGCCATGCTGGCGACCAGGCTCAACCCAACACTCAAATTCTACGGAAAACAGCTCATGAGCGGGCGGCCGCAGGCGGAGCTGAACGAGCTGGACGCCGACACGCTCCCCGAGCTGCCGCACATCACGCTTCCGCTCGACCTCGATATCCGGCTTTCCGCCGGGGATATCAAGTGCCTTGAGCCGTTTGTGACCTTCGAAGGAGCTGATAACGCATGATCACCATCCACTGCTCCCGCGCGTGCGCGCATCTGGCGTCGCCGCCGGAGCTTTTGACGGCGGGGATGAGCAAAGCCGTGACCGTTGAGTTCGTCTTCTCGCCCGATTGGGACGGGCTGACGAAGACCGCCGTCTTTACCAACGGCAAGACCACCGTCGACGTTCTGGCGGCGAGCTGGGACGGGGATACTGTTCCTGTCCCGCACGAAGTTCTCGCCGTCCCGGGCCGCCACGCCCGCGTGGGCGTCTATGGCGCGAATGAAAGCGGCGTCATCCTGCCGACTGTCTGGGTGAGCCTCGGCAAAGTCCAGCCCGGCGCGGATCCGTCAGGCGACGCCTCGGCCGACCCGTCCCTGCCCGTCTGGGCGCAGCTACAAAACCAGATCGGCGATCTGGACGACCTCAAGACCTACAACAAGGACAACCTTGTCGCCGCCATCAACGAGGCCCGCAACTCCGGCGGCGGCTCTGGTGGCGGGGGCATCCAGTCGGCACAGATCGACGCGATCCTCGTGATGACAAAATCCGAATATGACGCGCTGGACAAAAAGGACGCGCGGACACTGTATCTGTTGGAGGGATAACATGCTGGCAGTTGGACTCAAACGCATTCTGGAGCTGTTCATCGGCTCCATGGGCATCAAATCCGCCCACCTGGGCACGAAAGCCATCTACGAAAGACCGGGCGGATTTTTGTACATTGAACTCACAAGCGAAGAAAGGGGATAAATCCAGATGGCAAGTTTTTTCAATCTGACACTTGATACGCTGGCACCTGCCGGCCTATCGCTGATCCTGAACGACGGTGCACAGTACGCGACCAGCGCGACCGTCACGGCGAAGATCTCTGTCTCCGACGAGACAACGACGGGATACCAGATGAAGATCTGGGGCACGAAGACGGCGGAGACCGAGGCGGAAGCGTCGTGGGAGACATTCGCCAAGACAAAATCCATCACGCTGCCCGACGGAGACGGCCTCAAGACGATCTATGTCAAGATGCGCGACGACGTCGGCAACGAAACGGCCGCAGTCAGCGACACAATCACGCTCAACACGTCGATTCCTGCCGTGACCATCACCGGCCCCGACAAGAGCAGGATCTCGAAGGTCACGGGCTACGATGCAGCGGCGTTCTCCTTCGTCTGCGACGTGGACTTTGAGGAATACACCATTCGCGTCGTCCCGGCGACGAGCAGCCTGCACACGGCGGGCACGCAGATCCCGACGACGGGCGGCTCCACCAACGTCAGCGGCACGGAGGGAGGCTACAAGAAGAACACCGCCATCAACGTCACTGTCAAGGGCGCGGACCTCGAGGCAGCGTCTTCCGGCGACGGCACGAAGATCGTCAAGGTCTTCGTCAAGAACGCCGCCGGGACCTGGAGTGCCGCCTGATGGCCGCGCCGCAGCTGACATTCTCCATCACGGGCAACAAGATCTCGGCGGTCTCGGGGTTCGACTCGATCACCGTTTCCTTCTCGTCGGACATCGCCTACACGGCCTTCGAGTGCCGCGCGACGAAGTCCGGCGAGGATTGGGGCCGCGGGAAGGGCGCTTTGATCGCGTCCTTCTCCCAGACCCCGGCGGGCACGCAGCGCACCTTTGAGGTTTACGACGATTTTCTGCTTTCCGGTGATGGGGAATACCGCATTTCGTTGTTCGCGCAGGGCGCGGACGGCAGCTGGAACGACAACTACGGCTTTATCCCGCTGGGAGAGTCGCAGGCGCTGAAGACCGCGGACGGCGAGGATTTTCTGTGTATGAAGGAGTGATCGTATGGCTTACAACAGCCAGTTTACCGGCGCGCAGATCGACGAGGCTATCGCCGACGTGCGCAGCAACAAAGACGCGTGGAACGGAAAGCAAGATGTGATCCTCGCCTCCGGTGCGGCCGTCGGGGACCTGATCAAGGTCAAGGCGGTGGACGCCAGCGGGAAGCCGACGGCGTGGGCGGTGGCCGTGGCGGGCACGGACTATATGAAGACCGGCAACATCACCAAGCAGACGCTGGTCTCCGCGGAGACCACGCCGACTGAGAACATGGCCATCAACTGGCAGTATGAGTGAGGAGGCCCCATGGCGCACAAGACATTGATCTCCGGCACGGCCTATTCCGTGACCGGCGGGCGGGATCTGATCGGGGGCACGGGCTACGCGAAGAAGAAAGGCCGGGTGCACGTGGACGGCACCGGGTACAACATCCCGTTTTCCAGCGGCATCCCGCTTTCTACCGTCGCGCTCGGCGATATCCTCATGCTGAACGAATCCGGCAGCCCCGTCCCGTTCTACGTCTGCAAGCATGACTACGAGAGCGGCCTCAACGGCGCAGGCCGGACGCTGGTGGTGAGGAAGGATTGCTATGATATGCGCATTTTCAGTAACCGCAACAACGCCTATGCAGGCAGCGCCTTGGATTCTTGGTTCTGCAACACCTATCTCAAGTTGCTGGATGCTGATATTCAGGCCGCAATCGGCACGACAAAATTCTACTACACCCCCGGAAACGGCAATTACACCGTGACCACGCTGCAGCGCGCGGTGTTCCAGCTTTCCCTTACCGAACTTGGGAAAGCTGACAGGTACGAAGACCAGGAAGGCTCTGCACTACCTATTGCAGGTACGTTGCAGATTGCATACCGCAACGGCTCTGCGGTTATCCAGTGGACGCGAACTCCGCTCAAAGGCAACACCGGCCTCGTGCTTATCTTGAATTCCCGTGGCGGTGTAAGCAGCTACAACTGTGACAGTTTTATGGGTTCCCGCCCAGCTTTCTCTCTCCCCTCTACCACTGCCGTCATAGCCAACCCCGACGGCACCTACACCCTAGCAGCATAAAGGAGGTCTCACATGGGCGCACACCACATTTTGAAAGACGGCACATCCTACGCCATCAAAGGCGGCACCGACCTGATTGCTGGTACAAGTTACCAAATCTGGGGGGGTCGAACGCTGGTGAATGGGACGGGCTATAAGATAGGATTCGCAGAGCCAGTATATCATCAAGTAACCGTAACAGGAACCAAAAGCTATTTCCAAGGGGTTGTATATAACGGAAAAACATATTTGCCGAAGAGCAGCTTTGAAGTGCTCGATGGAGAAACAGTGTATGTTTCCGGTTCAAAGTCCAATGCAGAAATCTTCTACGACAATGAAACTGTTGCAAGATACAACCCTAGGACAGGAAAGGTAGAATACACATTTGCCCCAAAGGGAGATACAGAAATCTTCAACCCAGGATCAGGATATATCTACATAACGACACTCAATAGTTAGGAGGTCAACATGATCTACTTCAAGGCAAACAACACCGAATACCCGGCCAGCATTGCCGGGAAAGTCACCGACCGGGACTGGGGCGGGCGCGAAAGCAAGGCCGTCACGCTCGAAATGACCCACGCTGCCGCCGTGCAGCTGTTTACGGACGGGCTGGCATGGTCCATCGTCCAGCGCGATACCGTCCCCGTCTACGACACCGACGGCAACCCCACCGGCAAGACCGAAGAGCAGGTCCAGGAATGGGACAACGCCGACTACTGCGTCGCAGGTCCCATCACCGACAACCGCGACGGCACGTGCACCTGCAAAATGGGCAAAAAAACGGCCAGCGACGTGCTGGAGGAACTGGAGGCTACCTATGACGGAAACTAAGCTTACGCAGATCAAATCGGCCATCACCGACGGCAAGCTCGTGCAGGCGGCGGGCGGCATCACGGAGGACGTGACGCAATCGGACAAGCTGGGCTACGACTGGCGGAACATCTACGTCAATAAGATCCTCGTCCGTCAGGTGTACATCGAGCAGGACGTAAAACAGGGCACGGCTGACAATCCGATCGCGTGGGCCCCCAGAATGGCCCTCATCCAGAACGCCTACTACACGCACAACGGCGAGATCAAGGTCTGGATGGGCGAGGCAGGCGCGAGGGCAAAGTGGACGGATGCGGCCTTCGTGCCGATCTGATAAACGCAGAAGGGAGAAAATCAGATGGACCTGCAGGATCTGAACGTTGCCGTCGCGGAGATCCGCGGCAATGTCGACCGGAACACCGGCCGGATCAAGGATCTCGAGAAGAAGACCGACGCCGTGGCCAAGCTGGCCGAGGCCGTCGCCGTCATGGCCGAGCACATGAAGACGCTCGACGACAAGATCGACGGCATGCAGACGAGCGTCAACAGCCTCACGGCCAAACCCGCGAAGAACTGGGACGCGCTCGTCAAGATCGCGCTGACTGCGCTGGTGTCCGGCCTCGTCGGCTGGGCGCTGAGCAAAATTCTGTAACACGCGCCGCAAGGCGTGAAATTTGAAAGGAGAAAAATACTTATGAACGCAAAATGGTGGAAAGCCGCGGGCATCCGCGCACTGAAAACGGTATGCCAGACGGCAGTCGCAACGATCGGCACGAGCGCGATCCTGTCCGAAGTTAACTGGATTGCCGTTGCCTCCGCCTCGGCGCTGGCGGGCATCCTGTCCCTGCTGACAAGCGTGGCGGGCCTGCCGGAGGTCAAGGAAGAATGAAGACTATGCCGCCGCAGATCGTAGACAATTTCACAAGCGTCAACATCTACCGGGGCGGCAATAAGCCGCAGTATCTGGTCATCCACTTCTTCGGGGCCCTCTCCAGCGCCTATGGCGCGTCGGAGTGGTTCAAGGCCCCGGAGGCGCAGGCGTCCGCGCACTACTGCGTGGATGAGAAGGACGTCATCTACCACTGCGTGCCGGATACCGACATGGCGTGGCACTGCGGGGCCGTGGGCGGCCTGCACTACCGGCATCCGAAGTGCCGCAACTGCAACTCCATCGGCATTGAGCTGCGCCCGCAGAAGCTCGACAGCAGCCGCCTGAACGCGAACGACAAGGACTGGTACTTCGACCGCCGCGTCATCGAAAACGCCGTATGGCTCACCGCAAAGCTCATGCGGCAATACAATATCCCGCTGGAGAACGTCATCCGCCACTATGACGTCACCGGAAAGATCTGCCCGGCCCCGTTTGTCGGACCGGCGCATAACATCTACTACGGCACCTCCGGCGACCGCCAGTGGCAGGAATTCAAGGCAAGACTGCAGGAGGAGACAGCCATGAGATACGAAAAGCTGCGGGACGTCGACAACCAGACGTACCGCCAGACGCTGGACAAGCTGGTCAGCAAGGGCCTGCTTAAAGGAAAGGGCGGCACGGGCGAAGACCTGACGCTCGATCTGAGCGAGGACAACGTCCGCATGCTCGTCATCCTGGACCGCACCGGCGTCTTCGACAAGTAAGCAGAACTCCGCCAGTCGAGCGGGCGGAGAAAGGGAGTGACGCAACATAACTGCGCGCCTGGCTCTGCCGAAGGAGCTGGAACACCTCACGCGCAGCGACTGGGAGCGCGTCACCGACGAGGGCATACTGGATCAGATCGATCAGCAGATCGTGAAGCTTTATATCGTGCGCAGGCTCCCGCAGATGGACGCCGCCGCCGAGATCGGCGTCGACCGCAAAACCATCTCCCGCCGCCTGCCGCACATCTACAATATCGCCCGCCGCCTGGTAGGGAAAACGGACAAAGAGAAAGCGCCATGAGCAACGGCTCATGGCGCTTTTTCTATGCCCGCATGTCCCACAAATGGTACACAGATGTCCCGGAAATGTCCCCCATAAAAACCGGGGAAGCGGCAGAATGAGAGTAGGAGCTGGCCAGCTTACTACTTTTACCGGAGGATTTTTTATGGAATACGCAAGCAAGGGACTCGCGGGGACTGCGCTGGGCTTTGGCATCGGCGGCGCCGCGCTGGGTCTGGCAAACGGCGGCCTTGGCAATCTGCTGGGCGGCCTCAACCAGAACAAGAGATCGGAAGTCGCTGACGTCGCTGCGGCGGTCACGCCCGCCATGACGGTCGCCGCCATGCTCGCCGCACGGCAGCAGGAGCCGACGTGCAGCGAGAACATGCCGGTCACGCGCTACGATCTGGAGCGCGAACAGAAGCTGGCCGCGAAGGACAGCGAGATCGCGCTGCTCAAGGCCAACACGTACAACGACGGCAAGATGCTGGAGATGTACGGTTATATCGACGGGCAGCTCAAGGACGTCCGTGAGGCGCTGTGCAAGCAGGCCGTCCACAACCAGCGCACCGAGGACAGCTTCGCGCTGGTCAAGCAGGACGTCGAGTCCGTCCGCAAGGAAGCAATTGATGCGGTCAAGATGGAGGCCGAGCGCCGCTGCTGCGGTGACAATTCCATCGTGACGTATGTCAACGCGACCTTTTATCCCAAGCAGGTCGCCGACGTCACCACCGGAACCGCGACCACGGCGCAGACGCTCTACGATCCGCTCCCGAAGTGCGGCTGCTGCAACAAGTAAACGCAGGGGGCGGCGATAGCCGCCCCAATCCTTAAAGGAGGGAAGCTGCAATGACAGTGACGATCGATCAGGCCATGCGCGGCGCGATGCGCTACGCAGACAATGAGGTCATCCCGCACCTGCCGGGCGGCAAGGGCATCGGGGCCGGGATCATGCTGGCGCTCATCATGGAGGGCAGCCGCGAAAAGATCCTTGCGCTGCGCGAGAATCCCACGGTCAAGATGATGCAAATCTTTGACGACGCTGGAAACATCGACCTCGACAAGCTCTACAACGCGGCCAGGCCGCGCTTTGAAAACAAGCTGACCGTATCCGTCCCGCTGCTGGGCGATATGCGGTTTGACCAGAACGACGTCGATAAACTCTACCGGTATATCCAGGAGGCATGACACGATGAAAGAATATGTCGAAAAACTTTACACGAAGCTGCACGAGGCCATGGAGAAGCCCGTGACGCTGGGCAGCGCAGAGGAAGTCGGACTGTACGCGAAGACGATCTGCAGGCTCGAAAAGCTGCACGGGCACCACGACGAGCCGGAGGCGGCCACATTTGATCGCGAAACGGCGATGCAGTGGGCAGCCAACATGCAAAACGCCGACGGCACGACAGGCCCGCACTGGACGATGGAACAGACAACGGCCGTGGCCGAGAGCATGGGCATTCAGGAGCCAGTGGTCCCGCGCTGGGCGTGGGGCGTAACCATGAACATGATGTACTCGGACTACTACCCCGTCGCCGTAGAGTTCGGCCTCAACCGCCCGGAGTTCTACGCTGCTCTGGCCAAGGCGTTTCTGCTCGATAAAGACGGCCCGGGGCCGGAACAGAAGCTCATGGCGTATTATGAGCATATCGCAAAATAAAGAAATCCCTCCTGTCACCAGGAGGGATTTCCGCTTGCTATAGAATCTATATTTAGATGGGATTCATTCATGCGTACCAAATAAATGTATAACCATCAATCCGCGAGGGGGTAGAGGGTGACGTGCATGTCGCTGCCGGATTTGGTGTAGGATTTGGTCTGCTTATGGTAGAGGACTTTCTGCAGGACAGTTTTCAGGAGGGCGTTTTTCTCCTGCGGGGATGCGGCGAGCGGGTAGGTCTCGAGGACGCGGCGGACGGCGGGGGCCAGACGGGCGCGGGCCTGTCTGGCACGGGCCAGCTCATGGATCGTGGTCTGGCTAGCCTCGATGCGGTCGACGATGACCTGCTTGTCAGCGGCGAGCGCCTGCGAGCGCTGCAGGAAGATCTCCGGCGTATAGACGCCGGTCTCGACCAGCTCATACGCGCGGGCCTCCTGCGCCTCCAGCTTGGCAAGCTGCTTGCGGTCGGCGGCAATCGAGGACTCGAGCGCGGTGCGCATGGGCGTGTCATCTGGCGCAGCGGCCTCACCGAGCTCCAGCTCGCGCAGCCAGCCACGCAGAGCATCCAGCACGGAGTCCTCCACATCATCATACCACGCGCTGACGGTCGTGCAGCCGTAGGAGGGACAAAGGAGCGTATCGCGGCGGTTGCCGGACGACGGACGGCGCACCATCACGCGGCCGCACTGGTCGCAGCGGACGAGCCCGGCGAGGCTCGTCACGGTCCCCCATGCGCCCTTGCCGCGCGGGCTGGCGCTGGAATAGCTCAGAGCGACGGCCTTGTCATACTGCTCCTGCGAGATCAGGCCGTCGTGCAGCCCTTTATAAAGCTTCAGATTCTCCTGCCGGGTGCGCGGGCGGCTGACGACGACGGAGCCGTCAACGATGCGCTTTGTCTCTGGCCTGCCGCCGGATTTGATCCAGCCCGCATTTGCCGGATTGCGCAGGATATCCAGCACAGAGCCCGCGCGCCAGAGGCTGCCGGAGTTGGTCGGGACGCCGAGGCTGTTCAGCCGCGTGGAGATCGCCTTCGCGCCGATGCGCGCGCAGCCCTCGCCGGTGTACCAGTTGTAGATCTGCTGCAGGATGGGGGCCTGCTCCGGGTGCGGGACGAGCTTATAACCCTTGTCATTCGGCAGCTTCTCACGCGACCAGCCGAAGGGCGTCTTGCCGGAGATCCATTTGCCCTCGCGCAGAGACGCCTCCTTGCCGCGGGACAGGCGGCGCTTGATGGTGTTGTACTCGCGCCGGGACATAAAAAGGCCGAATTCGAAGTACTCCTCATCCATCTCATTGTTTGGATCATAGATCTTGTTCGGCGTGATGATCTTCGTGTTGGAATACTTGAAAGTCTGAGCAATAATGCCCTGGTCGATGGTGTCGCCGCGCGCCAGACGCTCGACCTCCATGACGAGAACGCCCGCATAGTTCCCGGTTTCGACGAGCTGCAGGACCTTCTGCACCTCCGGCCGGACGGCAATGGAGTCGCCGGTCACGACCTCCTCGCAAATCTCAACGACGTTCAGCCCGCGGCTTTCGGACAGCGACAAAAGCGCGGCCCGGTGCCGTTTGAGCGTGTCGGTCTGGCCGAGGGCTTCGGCCTCCATGTCCTTCCGGGACTTGCGCAGGTAAATGATGTACTGCGCGAGCGGGTCGGCGATTTTCCAGGTAGATGTAAATTTCATAAGCAGATTCTCACCACAAGGGCAAAAGGTTATACGGATACCGTTCCGGCGCTGGGCCGGGGCGGTTTGATTTATGCGCGGAACCAGCCGATCGATGGGCTGAGCACGTCGGCCACAAGCGCAAGGGCACACAGCAAAAGAATACCCAAGAGGATGAGCGTCACAAGCCGGTGCATGCGCAGGGACTTCTGATGCTGAGCAAGCTGCACACGAAGCGCCGCGTTCTCGGCGCGGAGTTTTTCAGCATCGGGAGGCTCGGAAGGCTCGGCAGGCTCATCATGCGGGATGCCGAAATACTCATCCATAGAAACGCCCATCTCCCGGCAGATCGGGCCGACCGTGTAAACAGACGGATTTTTGATGTCGCCGCGAAAGAACTGGGAGACGGTGCCGACGGAAAGGTCGGTATTTTCGGCGACGTCCTGATTTGTTTTGTGCGGAGTGATCGTCTGCTTCTGCTCACGGCACAAATCAGATAATTTTTCATTCAAAACATGTCATTCCCCCCAAAAAAGCAAGACGTCTGACTGCAAAAAGCAACTGCCATATCTTTACAAGACTACCGTGGACAGGCTACACTAAAGTTACAGACGGCTCCCGGTCGCCTGCGCAAGCAAAAGCCCGCGCCGTTGTTCGGCCAGCGGCGCGGGCGACATCTCAAAAACCAAGCGCGTACATGAGGCCGGGGATGACGCGGACGAACAGGAAGCAGCCAGCACAAAGCGCAAGGGCAATGACGATGATAACTTTCCGGACTCTGCGGGGACCAGCGACGGCGGACTCGTATTCCTCAGGCGTCATGCCATCCGTGTACTCATCGTAGAGCGGGCGCCCGGCGTCGTCTGTGAACTTGTTATCATAGATCCGGCAAAAATCAACCAGCGTGCCAATGCCCCAAAAGCCGAGCGTAAAGAGCCAAAGAAGCCCCGTCCAGATCTTGCCGACATAAAACCGATGTGCACCGAAGCCGCCGAGGAAAATACAGAGCAGCAGCGCAGTCGAGCGCTTCTTCTGCGCGGGCTGGCGGGGATCCCGCGCGCGGGACTCGGCCTTCGCCTGGTCGCGGATGTAATTCACGGTCCCACAGCCGCAGTACGGGCAGATCAGAGCCTCATCGTCGATCTCCTTGCCGCATTTGTTACAGTACATAAAACCTCCTACGGATCACAATCCTTGCACGGCGTGTACAACGCGGCGGCCTCTTCACGCGAGCCGGTGAAGCTGCCGCGGTTCTCGGGGTTCATCTGGTCGACGTGCGAGCAGCCGGGAAGATGGAAAACGCCGCTGGACTTGTTGTAGATATACGTGTGGATGCTGTCGCCGGTCGCACCGGAGATGGCCGGAGCCTCTGCGGGAAGCGTGCCAGGGAGGAACGAAACAAAATCGCCGACGATCGGTTCCAGCGGCTCCACGTCGAGCGGGTCACCGCCGATGCTGGCGTAATACTCGGCCTGCGCCTCGGCCTGTTCCACGTCTGTATATTCCGCGCTGCCGGTAAAGGCCGGATCCGCGGCGGGGAGCACAGCGGCGTCGGCCGCCGCGCGAAGCTCTGCGGGCGAAGATTTGTAAGAGCGGGCGGCGGAGATCGTGTCCGCCAGACGGAGCAGCCCGACCCAGCCGACAAAGGCCAGCACACAGCAGACCAGCACAAGCAGAACCCTGCGCCATGTCTGTTTCATGGCAAAACCTCCAGTTTAATATGTAAATTTTTGTAGACTCTCATAATTGTAATTAACGAACGTATGTTCTAATATAATCATGCGAGTCAGGGAAAGGAACCTACAAATATTGTAAGCCACCGCCGAGGAAAGCACAACCGGGAAAATGAACAAAAAATGAACGGTATTTTTGTGGAAGAATGGGGGAACGGATAGAATGACGCGAAGTTTTTACCTGCAGGACATCCGCCGCATGCTGCGGCTTGCGACGACGGAACAACTCGATCTGGTCTGGCGCTTCCTGCGCGGGCTGGTCGCATAGAGAAAAAAGAGCCGAGGGCGGTCATCCGTCCTCGGCCATTTTTTTTGCGATCTCGGCGAGCAGCTGCCATTCGTCGACGCTGAGCTTGCTGATGATCGATACAAACCGCTTGCGCGGCGAGTCGTCCGGGTCGTGCATGACGACGCCCATGAACTCGGCGATCTCCTGATTCCGCGTCAGCTTCTGTTTCATCTCGCCCTCACCAGTGCGGAGCCAGGTCTCGCTCACACCGTATTCACGGCAGATATCAGCGATTGTGCGATCACTTGGCTGCTTTGCACCGGAGCACAACGATGAGACGAACTGAGACGAGACGTGAAGAGATTCGGCAAACTTCGTCTTTGTAAAGCCAAGCTCTTTGATTAAGAAATCAATCCGCTGATTGATGGTTTCCATTGTTATCCCTCCTTATGAAACTAGGTTACCACACGGAGGAACAAAAGTCAAGAAATAAATGAAACTTAGATTCAAAATAATGCTTGACAATGAAACTAAGGCGTGATAATATGAATCTAGGTTACAGAGAACAGAAACCAATGCGAGGTGAAAACAATGTCCGAGAAGGAAAAGCAGGCAATCGAGAACCTGAACAAGAGCACCGAGAAGCTGACGCCGGCACAGATGCAGCGTCTGAGCGATATTGCCTATGGTATGGCGCTGGCAAAGGAAGCCAAGCAGGAGACCGAGCAGGACAAGCAAACTGCGTAAAGCTGTAAAATCTGGAAAAACTAACGCCGGAAGGAGGCTGAACCATGAGAAAGCCGTATGACCCGATCGCGGACGAAGAGCCGCACATCGTGGCCGAGTATCATTTTCCAAACTGCACGGCGTATATCGCGGACAACTACCTGCGACGCCTGACGCCGGAGCAGAAAGAAGCCAACCGGCAGGCTGCCCGCCGCGTGGCGTGGCAGATCCTCGAGCGGGCTGCAGCCGAAGGGCGTCTGCCCGCGGCCAGCAATTAAACGCGCCGTAAGGCGCGTACATAGGAGTCGATATTATGGCGAACATCAAGACCTACAACCTGACGCTGGATGCGCAGGAGATGCATGATCTGATCGAGGCGGCGCTGGTGTGTGAGTGCCAGGCTGCGCAGATCATAAACGGGCTGAAGCGCAAAGGGCTTGACCTGGACGCGCAGAAGTTCGTTACACAAAACGCCCGTCTGTCGCGGCTCGTCAGGCGGATGCAGGAGACGGAGGCGAAGGCATGAAAAAGCTGCTTCTGACAACGGAAGAATGGCTGCATCTCAAGTGGATGCTCGAAAGGAACATGATCCGGATGGATGCGGATGCGTTCCGTCTCAAAGAGGGAGAGCCGGGCAGCGAAGCATGGCGGGAAGCCATCGGGAAAGAACTCGAGAGAATTGAGAAGGAACACAGGAATATCGAGCAGATGCTGGAAAAGATCGAAGCGGCAGAGACCGTACAGACCGCAACGGATGAAACGGAGGAGAAGAAATGAGAACCAATCTTGCGGAACGGCTCGGGTATGAGCCGGAGGAAGAGACCAGGGAGCGGCAGGAGCGGCTGCTGGAGGAGCTGCGGTACCGGGAGGCCATGCGGCGGGTGGCGAAGACCTGCTGCGTGTGGCTGGGCGGCGCGGCCTTTGTGCTGGCGGTGATCGCCGGGTACGCAGAGATGACCGACGCCTGCGTCGCGACCGGCGCGATCGCGCTGGGCCTGACCACCTACGGGATCCTGTGATGGACGAGCCAAAGATCACGGTCGAGCTCCGGCCGGATCAGCTGGACGATATCGTCGACGCCGTCCTGGCCTTTGCCGATGACTGCGCCAATGACCGGGAGATCCTGCAGAGCATGCCGCGCGTCGACCGGGATACGGTCGAAGACCTTCTACGGCGCGAGTCGGCGCTGCAAACGCTCGCGGCCTGGCTGCAGCACGTACAGGAGGAAGCGAAGTGAATTATTTTGCGCCGCGCATGCGGCCCATCCCGCCGCCCTGCGGCCGGAACTGCCCGGACCGAAGCGGCACATGCCGCGCCGGGTGCTGCACCTGGACGCTCTACGAGAGCATCCGGAACCACATCTACGACGTCAACCACCGCGACAGGGACAGCCTGCAGCCCGATCTTGCAGCGGGAAAGCAGATGGTCCATGCCGACAACCAGATAAGGAGGCGCAAACACATTGCGAAATAGCATCGATTACCCCGGCGAGCGGGCAGCCAGACGGCAGCCGATCATCGCGCAGGCCGGATACACCGGCAAGAACCACTACGCAGTGGAGTACCACGGCAGGAGGCTCACGGTCCGCGCCTCGGACGAGCTGGCAGCCCTCTTTACCGCGGCCAAACACTGGGGCTATAAATTCACACGCCCGGAGTACCATCAGAACGCCCGCGCGACCAAGCTCCACTACACGCCGGACACCCGGCCGGGGGCGCTGGTATGAGCGCGCAGGGGAAGCCGCTGCGCTGTGAGATCATCCACGATAATTTCCAGAATTATAAGAAATACAACGTGCCGAAAGCGCAGCTTGTGATCGCGGATATCCCATACAACATTGGCACGGACGCATATGGCTCGAATCCCATGTGGTACAAGGGCGGAGACAACGCCAACGGAGAAAGCAAGCTCACGAAAAGAGCTTTTTTCAATTCGGACGGTTATTTCAAGATCGCAGAGTATATGCACTTCTGTTCCAGGCTGCTGAAGCCGGAGCCGAAGGAAAAGGGAAAAGCCCCGGCTATGATCGTATTTTGCGCGTTCGATCAGATACATACAGTCGCAGAATACGGCGCGCGGTACGGCTTTAAAAACTGGTATCCGCTTTTCTTCTGCAAGAATTATTCCGCGCAGGTGCTTAAAGCCAATATGCGGATTGTCGGCGCAACGGAATTCGCGGCCGTCCTGTACCGGGACAAACTGCCGAAATTCAACAACGGGCGGCAGATCGGAGAGGGCGGGAAGCCCATTCGAGGAACTGGGAAAATGGTGTTCGACTGGTTCCAGTGGGAACGGGACGGGAAAGACATTCCGAAGATCCACCCCACGCAGAAGCCGGTGAAGGTGCTCCGGCGGCTGATCGAGATCTTTACGGATTCCGGTGAGCTCGTGATTGATCCATGCTGCGGCTCCGGTTCGACGTTACGCGCAGCTGCGGAGGCAGGCAGAAGCGCAATCGGCTTTGAAATTGATAAGAGTTTCTATCTGGACGCAAAAGAGAAAATGCTGGCTGGAGTACGGGAAGCACAGAAAACGGCCAAGGACGCTGGCAGCCAGATAACGATCGGCGAAATAGCAGAGGCCGCACGGCAAGGAGAGAGACCGGTATGAGGCTAGTGTGTGACTGCTGCAACGATATCACCAACATCGAGGCCGACCGGATGGAGATCCAGGGCGACAAGCTGATGGCGTACAGCCGCGGGCGGATGGTCTACGTTGCGGATCTGGGGCAGATCATGCTGGCCAAGCTTACGCCGGGGAGGGAGGAAAAACCATGACAGGCAAGGAAATCGTGCAGGCGCTGCGGTGCTGCGCAGAGGGCGAGTGCAAAGACTGCGCCATGCATGAGGATACGCAGCGCTGCCAAGAGAATTTATTGGACAAAGCCGCTGAAGCCATCGAGCGCCTGACCGCCGAGAACGCGGCGCTGCGGGAGAAACAGCGGTGGATTCCGGTGACGGAGCGGATGCCGGAACTTGAAGTGCCTGTACTTGTGTTAGACCGGCGCGGGAACATGATTGTCCGAACACTGCGGCGGCTGGTATCCGATAAAGAAGCCGTGTTTCGCCCAGACGGGCTCGCTCCGCGAAAAAACATCACCCACTGGATGCCGCTGCCGGGAGCGCCGGAGGCACACAATGGAAAAGAAAATTCTTGATGTTACGTGCGGTTCCCGCACGATCTGGTTCAACAAAACACATCCGGCCGCAGTGTATTGCGATAGCAGGCGCGAATCATACACTGGAATCTGGAAAAGCACGAAGAATGATTCTGAACGGCAATGTGTGATAGCCCCTGATATACAATGTGACTTCACGGATCTTCCGTTCGCAGATGATACATTCACGCTTGTGATCTTCGATCCTCCACATTTGGAGCGTGCAGGTGAAAACTCGTGGATGCGGAAGAAATACGGTGTGCTAAGCGAAAACTGGCCGCAGATGCTGCATGATGGTTTTCGTGAGTGTATGCGTGTTTTGAAACCGGATGGGGTTTTGATCTTCAAGTGGTCAGAGGTGCAGATTGAGACTAAAAAAGTGTGGGAAGCAATCGGAGAGAAGCCACTGTTCGGGCACAGAAGCGGAAAACAGGCAAAAACATTTTGGGGGTGTTTTATGAAATTAGGCTTGCCGGAAGCGCCGGAGGGAGGAGACAAGCATGAGTAAAGCTGTACTGATCAGCATTCGCCCGAAGTGGTGCGAAAAGATCATAAGCGGTGAGAAAACGATCGAGGTGCGCAAGACGCGCCCGAAGATGGATACGCCGTTTAAGTGCTACATCTACAAATGCGGAAACGGCAAAGTCGTCGGGGAATTTCTGTGCGATCAGATCATCGAAGATCGCACGTATGGGCACAATGAAGAATTTTACAGAGCAGCCTGCATGAGCGCATACGATGCGGCGGCATATGCAATGCAGTCGCCGATGTATGGCTGGCACATCTCAGATTTGCGCGTTTACGATCACCCACGCGATCTGTGGGAGTTTACCGGCCTGCGGGAGACAAAATTCGGAGCAGAACCGGTGCCAATCACCCGCCCGCCGCAGAGCTGGCGGTATGTGGAGGAAGAGCTATGGAACGACTGACAAGTCCTAATATCAACGTAGATCCGGACACTGACCGATTTCTGCACGCCACGATCGGCGGCAAGGAAATCGACTGGAAGCAGTTCCGGGACAGCACGCTCAACGTGCTGATCAACGGCCCAACGAGCAACGGCTTTGGCAAGGATATTTTCCGCAAGATGGCCCGCGATCTGTACGGACGGCTGAAAGCCTACGAGGACATTGCCGAGTTGTGCGGCGGGTTTGACCGCCTCCGCGAGCTTGCCGAGGCCGACAAGGACGGGCGCGTGGTCGTGCTGCCGTGCAAGGTGGGCCAGCGGGTGTTCGCCTTGATGGACATGGATAAGCATATAAGCGAGTGCGAGGTCAAGCGGATTAGTATGGGCAATAAAATCGGCTTTATTGGCCTTGAGCCAATAGGCGCCAGAGGGCGGGAGTATGGCGTAGTGCTAAACGGATTTGGCAAGACCGTATTTCTCACCCGCGAGGAGGCCGAAAAGGCGCTGGAGGCGAGGAAAGATGAAACTTCGTGAGTTCAAGTTCAACGAATTGAAGAATCCGCTTTCGCCTGTAAATCTCTGCGTAAAAGATGGGAAACGCCGATATGAGGAAAGCTCGATAGGCGAGACGCTCCGTTCCTTGCCGTGCGAACTCGCAGACCGGGAGATCAAGGAAACACGTTGGTTTTTCAACACATTCGTGATCGAATTGGAGGATAAAACATGAAAAAACTGATTGCATTGCTGCTCGCTGCGTTTCTGCTACTCGGAACACTTGCCGGTTGCACAACCCGTGAAGCACAGAAGGTAAATCACAACATGAACGTCGCCGCTGATAATTTCAGTTGCGAACGCCGTATCACAGTCTACAACGCCAGAACGGATAAGATCATCCTCTATGCCGAAGGGTATATGTCAATTAGCAATAACAGCGCGTCTGAATTGGTTGTTACTTGCAAAGTCGGTGCAAACGAGTACAAGAAGAACTACATCTACCTGAACGATTACACGCTCTACGTTGTCGAGGACATCACCGGCACGCACGCCGACCCGTATCACTATGTGATTGAGTTCCACACCGAGTTCCCGATTGACGTTGACGTGAAGCCGTAAGGGGGCGAGGAAAGATGGTTGAGGTACATTGGTTACAGATACTCCACATTCTTTTTGTAGGGTTTTGGCTTGGATATCTGGTGAGAGGATGGGTGAAGTGGTGATGGCTGAAATGGTGATGGCTGAAATGGAGGGCAAGAAGGATGGCTGAACTGAAACCGTGCCCGTTGTGCGGGCGGAAATTTCGGAGGGATAAATGATTGGTTACATCAAAGACAAGGACGTCTACGCGCTCTTTGACGAGCGCGGGACTGCTCGCTTGCACGTCGGGGACATCGACAGACTGGAAAGGGTATGCTTCCCCGCCGAACTGCACGATGGAGATCGCGCGTGGAAGAAGGCCATGAGCATCCTCGACAAAAAATATGCGGAAGCGAAAAAGCTGCCGTTCATCTGTGACCCGCTGGCATGGGCACTGTATCACACTTGGAGGGAGTTTGACAATGGAAAACGTTGCGACTGAAGAATTTATCAGCAGAACCAAGGCGCTGAAAGACTTTGAATCCTGCAACGCGGAAAATCCGAACTGGACACCTCAGCGGGTGAAAACGCTCCTGCTCCGTCAGCCCGCCGCCGACGTTGCGGAGGTGTACCATGCACGATGGGAAGAAGCGGACTGGCGCGAATATGACGCGCAGAGTGGGGAAACGATTTGCTTTCCTAAAGCGGCAATCGTATGTTCAGACTGCCGGAACGCTTTTAAGAAAGGATCGCTTCGGGTTCAGAGCTTCTGCCCGGCCTGCGGGGCGAAGATGGACGGTGCAGCCGAATGAGCGGGCTGCGGTTTGAGAGCATGGCGGACATGCCGCCGCGGATGCGGGAGCTTTATGCAAGGCAGAAGCTCGACCTCTCAGGCGCTGCGGCGCCAGCTCCCCTTAACAAGGGGAGCCATGGGAAGACGAAGTACGGCAGCCGGAAGGATACGCGCGGCGAGCTGCGCTTCGACAGCCAGAAGGAAGCCCGGCGGTATGACGAGCTGATGGTCATGCTGCGGGCCGGGATCATCTCCGACCTGCGGCTGCAACCGCAGTTCACATTGCAGGAAAGTTATATCACCGAAACCGGGGAGCGGATCCGCGCGATCCGGTACACGGCGGACTTTTCGTACAAATTCGGCGGCAAGCTCGTCGTCGAAGATGTGAAGTCCAAGCCGACGCGGACAAAGGAGTATCTGCGCAACCGCAAATTCATGCGGTCCAAATTCGGGATCGAGATCCAGGAGGTCTGACATGCCAGAAAAAAACGAGAGCAGCCCGCGCGAGGCATGCGGGCTGCCGAAGCAGGGCAATGCCTGTCCGTATGCAAAGCTCGCGCCGGATCTTTGCGCGCGGTGCGGCTGGAACCCGGAGGAGCACGCGCGGCGGCAGGCGCTGCCGCTGACCGAGAACGCCGACGGGCTGCGGCACAAGGATATCAGCCAGCCCGAGGATTGATGTCAGCAATCAGCCGGGGACCATATTTTTTCGGACTTTGGCCGCGGCCGCTCCGCCATGAGACGGCTGCGGGAGGATCACCCCGGCTCTGCACCCGGCCCGCGACACCTCAAGCCCGCGGGCCGGGGATAAAAAGCGCGTGTGGAACGTGCGCGCGGATGGAAACCGTCAACGTTACCCCACGCCGGGTGTCGGGATCGCCCGGCGGCATCGTGTTACCTCCTTATGGAAAGCTGTCTGAGCAGACAAGGGCAGCTCGCCTGCGGCGACAGGGGGACGCGCAGGCGCAGGCGGTGCAAGTCCGCCCTGCATAGGGGCCGGGAGACCGGCCCCTGACGAAAGGAGAATGGAAATGTCACACGTAGTCGATCTGACGGGCATAGACTTTGGATATTTGCATGTCATCGGGCGGGATACCAGCAAAAAAGGAGACACGGCACACTGGATCTGCCGGTGTAAATGCGGGACCATCTGCAGCAAGGACGGAAGATACCTCCGGAACGGGCATGCAAAAAGCTGCGGCTGCTTCCGAAAAGCACGCGCGGCCACGCTCGTCACCAAGAAGGATCCAGCCAAAAAGCCAAAAGCCGAACCGAAGAAGAAAAAATTCGGCCGCGGCCCGCAGCGGGCAGGCTCCGGGATCTGCTACAACGCCTTCTGCCCGACGCGCAACAACTACCGCGGCGCCTGGAGCTGCACCGAGTGCCGCTTCTGCCCGGAACGCAAATTCACCCGCCAGTCGAGGCGGGAGATCATCACAATTTGAAGGGAGTATTAAAATGGCAGAAATCATGGGCGCGTTTGCGCACGACCTAGACAATTTTGTCGCATACTACGAAAAACAGCAATGGGATACCAGCTTCCGCGGCGAGAAATACCCGCCGCGCATCGTCATGGAGCAGTCCACGCCGCCGCTCTTCGAAGTGGGGGCGGACGGTGCAAAGACGCTGGTGCCTAATCCGACAATTCAGATTATTGGTCGACCGGAAACTGAGGTTGTTACGACAGGCAAACTGCAGATCAGTAAAAAGGATTTCACAAATCTGACCAACCGCGCCGCCGCTCTGCTGGAGCTGTTCCTGCATGGATTTATGCAGGAGCGCAAGGAAATGGAGGCGGAACAGGGATGAGTAAGAAAGACAAGCGCCGGGAAGCGCTGCGGCTTGGAAAAAAGGACATGAGCTTTGCGGAGATCATGCAGGCAATAGGGGCGTGCAGGGCGGACGACTGCGACAAGTGCCTGCTGAACGGCGGCCCCATCGCAGGATGGTTCCCGGAGGATGTGCCGGACTGCTATACCGTGCTGCTCAAAAATGCCGGGGAGAAGCTGCTGGAATACTACCAGAAGATCCGGGAAAACGACGCGGCGGAAGAAAATCAGAGAAGAACAGAAGAAAATATCAAAAAACGAGGAAGCAAGAGCGAGGGAGTCTTGGACTCGTGCCCCGTTTGCCCGGTATGCGACTATGTCTTCGACGAATTCAGCGTGAGCGACGATGCAAGACGGCACATCTTTCCATTTGGCGCAGAAGACACCCTTGACTTTGGACTCGAAGAACGAATCGTCAGACCACAAAAATGCCCGCAATGCGGCATGAAAATCGCTGGGATTAGGTGGACGGAGCCCAAGTTTGTTGGGAACCGCAAGGAATTCTCGTTCAGCCGTCCGCCGGAAGACGTGGAGGAAAAAAGAAAATGATTTTGCTGGAATGCACAGTCGTAATGCGTGACGGCGATCGGAAAAAGCTTCAGGAGCAGCTTGCGGCGGAGATCGGGCAGCCAGTCGTTATTCTGCCGAGCGGCGTATCGCGGGAGAAAGAGCGGAATATCCTGTTCCTTTGCGACAGAAAGGCTTGCGAGAAATGCAGCTATCCAACGTGCAGGCATACGCCGGAGCTGGAACACGCCAGAAATTTTGCACCAGCAGGATTTACGAAGCGCACGGACGGCGTGTGGGTAGAGCAGGAGGGCGTAACGATCGACCAGGACAAACTAGAAAAGAGGCTGGTTGAAACAATGAGGGAGGCGATGGGACTTGAAACAGAAAAACGCAGTCCGCATGGTCTGGCGCTGGGATGATATCTTCCGTGTCTACCGCTGCCCATACTGCGGCCGCCCGGAGAAACCGTGCTTCGAACTCTGGAAAAAAGGCGGTTTGAAAAAGAGCCTGCCGAGCCGCTGTACATACTGCAAAGGAGAATTGGAAGGAGTGGAAGGAGAAGAAAATGATCATTGAGATTTTGGAGCTTGCTGCTGCGCTGGAGTGGATCGCGCTGGGCGTGCTGGTGTTTTTTAAGCTGCGAAGCCTGAAAAGCAGGCTTGAAGAAGCGATAAAGGAATTGGAGAACGCTATCCGCTGAACGCATGGCCGGAATTTCCGGCCACGCTTTGAGCGGGCAGAAAAAACAAAGGAGGGCTACAGCATGCAATGGGAACAGGGATGCTTATTCGATGACAACCCGGAATACGATGCGTTCACGGAGAAATTCAAACCCAAAAAGACAACGGACGACTGCTACACGCCACCGCTTGTTTATGATGCGATCCGGGATTGGGCGTGCAGTGAATATGGGATTGACCCGGCCTGCATCGTGCGGCCATTCTATCCGGGTGGGGACTATGAGCGCTTTGACTATCCGGACGGCTGCGTCGTGCTGGACAACCCGCCTTTTTCGATTCTTTCAAAAATCTGCGAATTCTATATAGACAGAGGGATTGCGTTCTTTCTTTTTGCGCCATCGCTCACGGCGCTCTCCGGCCGATCAGTTGTGCTGAGGATGAACCACATCATTTGCGATGCAGACATCACGTATGAAAATGGCGCAGTCGTTCACACGGCGTTTGTAACAAGTTTTGGAGGAAACATCGCGCAGAGCGCCCCATCACTCGGAAGGGCAGTCGAGCGGGCGATGCGGCAGATAAAGTCGCAGACGAAACGGGAGTTGCCGAAATATACATATCCGGACCATGTGCTGACGGCAGCCATGCTGCAGAAATATGCGCACTACGGTGTAGAGTTTGCGGTTAAGCGCGAGGACTGCACGTACGTTACCAAACTGGATAGTCAGCGCGAGACGGGAAAGAGAATCTTTGGTGACGGACTGCTGCTGTCAAACCGAGCTGCCGCCGAGAAAGCTGCCGCCGAGAAAGCTGCCGCCGAGAAAGCCGCCGCTGAGAAAGCCGCCGCCGAGAAAGCCGCCGCCGAGAAAGCCGCCGCGCACGTCTGGGAGCTGTCTGAACGTGAAAAGGGCATCATTGCGAGCCTCGGGAAATAAACCGAGGCAGGAGGAGCTATGGTAAAGAGACACAAGCGCCGGAAGTTTTCCGGGAGGGTCTGCGAGCAGATCGTGTACACGGTGGCGGGCGGCACAGATCCGAAGACCAGCCGGCCGAAGAGGCCGCGGTTCCAGTCGCAGGAAGAACGCGACGAGCTGAACACCAGGGTCTCGGCCGGAAAGTTCGCCGGGATCGTCAACGCCAACTTCGGGCCAACCAGCTACTACTCCACATTGACGCTAGACCCAGAGCATGAGGTACATACCGCGCAGGAGATGCGCAGGATCCGGGATAATTTCTACCGCCGCATGGTCTACCGGTATCCGGAGGCCAAGATCGTCATCGTCTACGGCCGGGGCAAATCGACCAACCGCTTCCACCTGCACCTGATAACGGACGGCATTCCTGCCGATGCGCTGGGCCAGCTCTGGGGCCTCGGCAGCGTCATCGACTGCAAGCCGTTGCGGAAGCACAACTACTATCTGGATGAGAACGGAAATAAGGTCGACCACGGGCAGGACTACACGGCGCTGGCCAACTACCTGCACGGCCACTGGCGCAAGGAGTTCGGAGGCCACCGGTACAAGGCCAGCCGCAGCTGCGTCCGGCCGGAGCCGGAGCCCGCGACCGAGGCGGTCCGGGACTATAGCCCGACGCGCCCGCCGGTCGCACCGCGCGGCTACATCCTCGTCGAGTCCAGAGCCACGCAGTATGGATTCCTATATTTCAAATATGTATGGGATCCCAGAAACGAAACACACAAGCGGACCGGGAGCCGCCTTCTTTAAGCCTTGTAAATGTGTTGAGTTTTGTGACGAAGAAGGAAGGAGCTGAACAGATGTCGAAACCGAGATACTGGTGGTACGGGAATGTCTGCCGCACCATCGGCGAATACCCGAAACTGAGCCGACAGGTTCGGGATATGAGCCGACAGAAGATCACGCCGGGATATTCCTCGCAGCCAGGCGGGCAATCCTCCGGCCGCGCCGTCGAGGACATTGCGGTGCGCGTCCTGTCCTCACGGGAGTACGAGGACTACACGGCGATCCAGTCCGCCATCAACACCGTGCAGACCTGGCGGGACGGCGGCGATGTGCTGGAGATCGTGCGCCTGCATACATGGATCTGGCCGCGTGAGAGCCTGGAGTCCGCTGCCCGGCAGGTGCACGTGAGCACATCCACGGCCAAGCGGATGTACAGCCGCTTTGTCTACGAGGCAGCGCGGGCAATGGGCTACCGCAAAAGTTGAGCTAACAGAGCCTAAAATCTGTGCTACAGTGATAGCGTGAAGAATTGGAGGGAACAGGATGCAGCCATGGGCCGCACGCTTTTACGCGTCCGGGCGCTGGAAGAAATGCCGCGCCGGGTATATCAAGTTCCGCCGGACCATCGATGGCGGGCTGTGCGAAGAGTGCCGGGACAAGCCGGGCTACATCGTCCACCACAAGCGGGCGCTCACGCCGGACAACATCACCGACCCGGATATCAGCCTGTCCTACTCCAACCTCGAGTTCGTCTGTAAGGACTGCCACGATCAGTTCGACGGGCACGGAGTCGCAAAATCTCTGACACAAAAAATTTTCTTCGACGCCGCCGGAGACCCGATCCCCCCCGTCACGCGAGGCCGGGGCGCCGGCTAGATCAC
>OGXT01000743.1_pt1 | contig 37329 bp, 29 predicted proteins | sample 1576361 | NCBI WGS metagenome assembly OGXT01 (sample SAMEA3541514, study PRJEB24748) | human gut metagenome | biome: human gut; feature: human-associated habitat; material: faeces | place: China | collected 2012 | reverse complement strand
GTTATAGTCCGCGGTTTTGTTGAAGATCCCGTGCTCCTCCAGCTTTTGGCGGTTGCGACGTTGGCCGAGATCGTCACCGCCTCGCCGGGCTTCAGCGCCGCAGCATCCTGCGCCTTGTCGCCCCAGAAGCTGACGCACACTTTGCGGTTGAACTCCCCGGGCTGCTCGAAAACGACCTCCTGCTTGACCCACTCCCCTCGCGCGCTCGTTCCCCGGACGGGCGGCAGGACATTCCATACGGTTCCTTCCAATTCCATTATGCTTCGTCTTTAATGATGTCGATACCCAGAATCAGGTCGCCCCGGCGGATACGGTCGATCACGTCCAACCCCTCGACCACGCGGCCGAAGCAGGTATGCACTCCGTCCAAATGGGCCGTGTTGGTCCGGTTCATACAGATGAAGAACTGCGACCCGCCCGTGTCCTTGCCCGCATGGGCCATGGAGAGCACGCCCCGGTCGTGGTACTGCTTCGGGGCGGACGTCTCGCACTTGATCGTGTAGCCCGGTCCTCCGGTTCCGGTGCCCAGCGGGCATCCGCCCTGAATCACGAAGTCGGGGATCACGCGGTGGAACGTCAGCCCGTCGTAAAAGCCCGACTCGGCCAGTTTGCAGAAATTGGCCACCGTGATCGGCGTCTCGTTGTCGTACAGTTCGACGGTCATGTCTCCCTTTTCGGTATGTATGATTCCTCGGGTCATAATCTGAATCGTTTTTGGTTTTCTGTCGTAAATATAGTCTTTTTCGGGCTTATCGCCAAAGCGAGCCCGTCAGGCATGCTCCTCCTTGCGGCGCATGCCCACGCGCGGAGCGCGCCGGAACTCCTTCTCGCGGTCGAACAGGTAACGGTACGTGGTGTGCATCTTGTGCTTTTTCGCGCAGACGAAATTTTCGACCATACGCATCATGACCGGGTTGAAATCGCCGATCCAGGCCAGCTCGAGGCTGTCGTAGCGCTTGTTCAGCCCCTTGGCCACCTCCTCCTCGAACGTGCGAATCATGCCCGACTCGATGCCTTTGCCCTGAAAGTCGGGAACCACTCCGAAAATGATTGCGAAAATGCGGCGGGCCTTGCGGCTCACCTTGAGTCTCCACAGAAAGCGCAGCTTCTGGACCAGGCCGAAGCGGCCGCCCAGCGGTCCGATCACGCCGTTCAGGTCGGGAACCATCAGAAAGAAGCCGATCGGAGCGTCGTCCCAGTAGGCGAAATACATCAGCTTCTCGTCGATGATCGGCCGCATCTTGGCCAGCAGGGCCCGGGCATGCTCGCGGGTGATCGGCTTGACGCCCGAGAAACCGGCCCACGCTTGGTTATAGACCGTCCGGAAATCCTCGGCGTACTGATCGATCCGCTTCTTGTCCATATGCTCGAAACGATAGCGCGGCTCCTCTTTCAGCCGCCGCACCCGCTCGTAGACGTTCTCGGGGAAAAGCCCCTCTTTGAGCTCGCGCAGGTAAGTATGCTGGTTGAAATAGTTCCGAAACCCGTAATTCTCGAACAGCCGGACGTAATACTCGAAATTGTACGGGTTCGCATAGAGCGGCGTGAACTCGAACCCCTTGACCAGCAGCCCCCACCATTGATCACGGTCGCCGAAGTTGACGGGACCGTCCATCGCCTCCAGACCGCGCTCCTTCAGCCAGTCGCGCGCGGCGTCGAACAGCATGTCGGCCACCCGCTGGTCGTCGATCGATTCGAAAAAGCCGCAGCCGCCGGTCGGCTGATATTCCGAAGCGGCCACCAGCTCCCGATTGTAAAAAGCGGCTATCCGGCCCACGACCCGGCCACGCTCGTCGACGACGATCCACCGGATCGCCTCGCCGTCGCGCAGCAACTCGTTCGTCTCGGGATGAAAGCGGTTCTCGATATCCTGATCGAGCGGACAGATCCAGTGCGGCTCATCGCGGTAGAGACGCTTGGGCAGGTCCAGAAACTCGTGCGTAGCGCGCCGCGAGGTCACTTCCTCCAACGTATATGCAGCCATAAGGTTTCGCGATAGTTTCCGCAAAGGTACAAAAAGTCGAGGAAAATCCGTAAGTTTGTCCGAAGCAAACCTACCCGGCATGACAGCGAACGATTCAGAGAGGACGCGGCAGCAGAGCCCGATCGACTACGGCACCCTGATGCAAAGACGCATCCGGCGCGTACTGCTCATCAGCAGCAGCTACGACGCCTATACGCTCGAGGAGGACGGCCGCATCGACGTGCAGATCAACCGCGAGTATATCGAGCTGAACCTGAGCAACCCGCCCTCGTTCCGGAGGGTCAGCTCGTCGGTCGAAGCGCTCGAAGTGCTGCGGGACGACCCCGACTTCGATCTGGTGATCAGCATGTTCAACGTCGGCGAGCTGGACGTGTTCCACTCGTCGAAAAAGATCAAGCAGCTGAGACCCGACATCCCCGTCGTGCTGCTGCTCAACTTCTCGCGCGACCTGTACCGGCGGCTCGAGCGGGAGGACGCCTCCGGCATCGACTACATTTTCTACTGGCACGGCAACGCCGACCTGATCCTGACGATCATCAAGCTGATCGAGGACCGCATGAACGCCGACAGCGATATTCTGGGCGCCGGCGTGCAGTCGATCCTGCTGGTCGAGGACTCGATCAAATACTACTCGACCTACCTGCCCACGATCTACAAGCTCGTGCTCCAGCAAAGCAAGGAGTTTCTCAAAGAGGCGCTCAACGAACAGCAGCAGATGCTGCGCAAGCGCGCGCGGCCCAAAATCCTGCTGGCCACAAACTATACCGAGGCCGTCGGGCTGTACGAGAAATACAAGAAGCATCTGCTGGGCGTCATTTCGGACGTCGGCTTCGTCATCCATAAGGGCGATCCCTCGTCGAGCGAGAAGCTCGACGCCGGCATCGATCTGTGCCGGCTGATCAAGGCCGACAACCCGCAGATGCCGTTTCTGCTTCAATCCTCTCAGGAGAGCATGCGCGCGACGGCCGAGAGCCTGGGCGTAGGCTTCATCGCCAAATACTCGAAGACGCTGCTGCTCGAACTGAGCGACTACATCAGCGAGGAGTTCACTTTCGGCGACTTCGTGTTCAAGGACCTCGCTACGGGCGAGGTGATCGGACGCGCGAAAGACCTGCGCGACATGCAGCATCTGGTCATGGAAATACCCGAAGACGTTCTGTTGTACCACGCCTCGCGCAACCGGCTGTCGAAATGGATGTACTCGCGGGGGCTTTTCTCGCTCGCGGGAGCCATGCGCGCGGTGCGCAACAGCCATTTCGCCACGACGCTCGAGATGCGCGAGTTCATCGCCGACGCGATCCGCCGTTACCGCATCCTGCAGGGACACGGCGTCGTCGCCCGCTTCGACCGCGACACGTACAACCGCTACATCTGGTTCGCCCGCATCGGCGACGGATCGCTGGGCGGCAAGGGGCGCGGCCTCGCGTTCATGAACAGCATGCTGCAAAAGCACCGTTTTTACGACCGCTACGAAGGGGTCAAGGTGCAGCTGCCACGCACGGTCGTCATCGCAACGGACTATTTCGACGAGTTCATCCGCGACAACGGGCTGCAATACGTCATCAACGCCGACGTCACCGACGAGGAAATCCTGTCGGAATTCGTCAGCTCGCGGCTGCCCGAAACGCTGGTCGACGACCTGCGGGCCTATATACGCCACGCCGCAAGGCCGCTGGCCGTACGGTCGAGCTCGAAGCTCGAGGACTCGCACTACCAGCCGTTCGCGGGCATCTACTCGACCTACATGATCCCGCTCACCGACAACGAGGACCAGACGCTGCGGCTGCTGGGCAAGGCGATCAAGAGCGTCTACGCCTCGGTCTACTTCGCGTCGAGCCGGGCCTACATCCTCGCGTCGGGCAACCTGCTCAGCGAGGAGAAGATGGGCATCGTCATCCAAGAGGTCTGCGGATCGGAGGACGGAGGTTACTATTTCCCGACCGTTTCGGGCGTCGCCCGCTCGCTGAACTACTACCCGATAGGCGACGAGAAGCCCGAAGACGGCATCGTGAACCTCGCTTTCGGGCTCGGAAAACTGATCGTCGACGGCGGGCTGACGCTGCGCTTTTCGCCCCGCTACCCGAAAAACGCGCTTCAGCTCTCGACGCCCGAGCTGGCGCTGCGCGACACGCAGCGGGAAATGTACGCGCTGAACCTGAAGCCCGAGCAGTTCAAAACGTCGATCGACGACGCGGTCAATCTGGAGCGCTTCGAGATCAACAAGGCAAAGCATTTCCGCAGCATGCGCCACGTCGCGTCGGTCTGGGACATGCAGAACCAGCGCATATCCGACAGCCTGTTCGAGGACGGCCGGCGGATCATCACGTTCTCGCAGATACTCAAGTACGACACGATCCCGCTCGCGCAAATCATCGACGACCTGCTCCGCATGGGCGAGCAGGAGATGGGCTGCCCGGTCGAAATGGAGTTCGCCGTCGACATGGACGTCCCCTACGGGGCCGAGCGGACGTTCTGTTTTCTGCAGATCCGCCCGATCGTCGAGCAGCAGGACGCCCGGTCGCTCGACTGGGACAGCGTGCGGACCTCCGACGCGCTGATCTACGCCGAAAGCGCGCTGGGTCTCGGCGCGATCGAAGGCGTGACGGACGTCGTCTACGTCCGCAGCGGTACGTTCGACACCTCGCGCACGCAGCGGATCGCGTCGGAAATCGGCGAGCTGAACAACCGTCTGCGCTCCGAGAAGCGCCCTTACGTGCTCGTCGGCCCCGGACGCTGGGGGTCGAGCGACCCGTGGCTCGGCATACCGGTCAAGTGGCCGTCGATCTCCGAAGCGAAGGTGATCGTCGAGTGCGGGCTGGAGAACTTCCGCGTCGAGCCGAGTCAGGGCACGCACTTTTTCCAGAACCTGACCTCGTTCGGCGTCGGCTACCTGACGATCAACCCGTTCATGGGCGACGGCCGGTTCGACGAAGAGCGGCTCGACGCGATGCCGGCCGTCTACGAGAGCGAGTCGGTGCGGCACGTCCGGTTCGACGCCCCGCTGTATATTTATATCGACGGGAGAAAAAACAAGGGCATCGTCCGCGAGCGGCAGGCATCGGACGACTCCGCCCGGTGAGCGCCGTCCGGTCTTACGCAAACGCAGCTCCGCAGGCCGAACGCCCGCCGACGTCATCCGACCCGCTTTGCCGGACACGGGCGAACCGTAACGGATGATCCGCAAGAGGGGCTTCGCCTTTCCGACAGTTTCCGGTAACTTACCCGGCCTTCGGACGAAGCGATAGCAGCGGTTTACCGAAATCGGGCGATCCCGGACAGGCCGGACGCGTTTTCGGCATAGATGCGGTCGGCACCGCTGCTCGCATCTATGCCACCCGCCATCGTCCCGGCCGGATCGGCCGTTCCCATGCCTCGGGCCACGGCCGGTTGCCGAACGGTCGGTACGTTCCGTGCCGCAACCCGTTTTCCGAGCGAGGCCCCGATCCGCCGCATCGTCGGAGCGCCGCCTCCGCTACAGCTAAGGACAAGACAGTCCCGTCTTCATGTTCCGAAGAGGATACACCGGACCTCCGGTCCAAGTACGGAACCTGCCGGAATCCGACGACCGGCCGCATGCCTCGGCGGACCCGCCTCACGGCGCGGCGCACGCCACTTCTGGACATCATGCACTTCGACTTCGCACCGGTTCCAAGAAACTTCGTCGCGGCCGCGACGGCCCCTCAACGGTCTCGCTACCGCCATGCTCGCGCTTCCCGACAGTGGCAACGTATTCGCCGAATAGGCGCACGACGGAGACAAGACACATGAATCGGACAAGGCCGTCGGGCATTCGCCTCTGCGAACGCCACACCCGAAACGCTCCCCCTGTCCCGTTCCGAGCCGAAGCCGGCGCGACGCGCGCGCGCCCCAACCATACCCTATATGACGCTTCACGCCAAACCGACATCCGTTCTCCCGACTTCGATCGCAGTATCGACTGCCGTCTAATATGGCCAACCTTTGACTGGCAACTACTCTATTGAAATTACGACAGCAAAAGCCGCTCTTGCAGAACGGCTTTTAACTATCTTGGTATCGGCGGCATAATAATAGCCGGGCTTTCCCGTCCGTTTCCCGACCCATACGCAGCTATCGGCACGCGAGCGCGCCACGCTGCCACGATACGTCCCGCTTCGGCTCGAAAAACGGAAACGGCTTTTCTCCTTGCGGAATACGTCCGAGTCCTATGTCTGCAAGGCATTCGAGCAAACCCGTCCGGGAAATTGCGAGCCGTTCCGGAAACCGGCGCTACGCGCAGCGGCGGCCTCGGTATGCGCACCGGCAGATGCAGTTCGGCCGGACATCCGAGCCTTCCGACGAAAGCAGCCGATCCGGCAGCTTACCCGCGTCTCGGAAGCTCCATCCGCCGGTTTATGCAATCCGGCAGCTCCCGCTCGTAATGCGTCACGTAAATCATCGTCTTACCCGGACGCCGGCAGAACTCCGAGATCACGGCCCGGACGCGCTCCTTATTGCAGCAGTCGAGCCCGTGCAGCGGCTCGTCCAGAATCAGCAGGTCGGGGTCCTTGACGAACGCCCGGGCGAGCAGCAGCAGGCGCTGTTCGCCGGAGGAAAGCCGCAGGAAAGAGCGATCCCTGAGCGGACGGATACCGAAAGCGTCCATCCATTGCTCGCAAACGGCGCGCTGGGCGTCGTCGGGCGTCCGGTACAGTCCGACCGTATCGAAAAAGCCCGATGCGACGATATCGACAGCCGGAATATCCTTCACATAAGAGCGGTGCATCTCGGGCGACACATAACCGATGCGGCGCTTGATGTCCCAGATGCTCTCGCCCGTGCCGCGACGCCGTCCGAACAGCGAAATGTCCTGCGCATAGGCCTGCGGATTGTCGGCGCACAGCAGGCTCAGCAACGTCGACTTGCCCGAGCCGTTCGCGCCTGTCAGCGTCCACTTTTCGCCCCGGCGGACCGTCCAGTCGACCGAGTCGAGAATCGTCCGGCCGCCGTAGCGAATCGTCACGTTCCGAAGCCGGGCCACTTCGTCGCAATCCGGCCCGGCGTTCAGCGGTTCGGGCAGAACGGGAGCCTGCCTCGCATAGCGTCCGGCCAGATCGTCTCGCCGGGCCGAAAGCGACTCGCCGCGCACGAACTCCCCCCGCGTCTGCTTGGGTCCGCAACGCCGGTCGTCCACGACGTATACATGCGTCACGAACGAAGGCACGTCGTCGGGCGACGAGACCACCCACACGACCCGCACGTCGGTCCGCTCGGTCAGTCTCCTGAAAAGCCGCTCGAGCGTCTCCCGCGTAGCCGCGTCGAGCCCGATGAACGGGCTCTCGACAAAGAGCACGCGGGGAGAGGCCAGCAGCATCTTGGCGATCTGGAACCGGCGCAGCTCGCCGCTCGAAAGCAGCACGATCCGCTTGCCGAGCAAGCGGTCCATGTCCAGCATCGCGAACAACTCGTCTCGCCACCGCGGATCGCAGGCCGTACGCCCGAGCGCCTCCGACGCCAGAGGCGCCTCCTCGCGGTCGGAAGAGTTCCACCGCTGCTGGTAATAATAGCCGCGATCGGCCGTGCCGTACGCATCGCGGAACGTAACATGGCGTATGTTATCGCAAGCTTTGCCGCCGGGTTTGCCGAAATCGTAGCGCAATTCGCCCCGCTCCAGATACAGCAGGCCCGACAGCGTCTCGACCAGCACGGTTTTCCCGCTGCCGTTCGGTCCGACGATCGCCAGATGCTCGTCGGCGTTCAGCGTGAAGTCGACCGGCTCGCGGAAGCGCCGGCTCTCGTCCCGGATCACGCCTCCCCGCAGGGAGATCACGGGGTTTCGTCCATCATTTTCCATATCGGTTCTCGTTCCGGGCAGGATTCGCCCTACCCCTGCGCAAAGATAGCGATCGCGGAACAAAATACGGTTTTGCCGGCGCGCATTCCAACATAATCGTGTACGGTTTCCCTTCCGACCCGATACGCCCGTACCCTCGTCGAATCGAAACCGCAGTCCTTTCGTCGGATTCCGAGCCTTCCGCAAAAATCCGCAACCCAAACCGGCCCAAAGCGGCGCCCGCCGGCATGCCGAAGCAAACCATGCACAGAGACTCCCGCAGCCCGCCGAACCGCGCTCCCGCTCAGTCCGATCCGTCCGCATCCCGTCGAGCCGAAACCATTGTTCCTGCCGCCGGATTCCGGACCTTTCCGCAAAGGCCGCAAACCGACGCCCGAACAGCGCCCGTCAGCATACCGGGACAAAACCATACACGTAAATCCTCGCCATCCGCTGCACCGGGCACACCGGACCGCTCCCTGCCGCGCCGAAGATTCGGCCAAGGCCGACAGCGCTCGCCCCGGCGACCAATGCGACGGCCGCTTCCCGTGAAAGGAAGCGGCCGTTCAAGGAAACCGAGTCGTACGATCCGGAGGCTATCGCCCGGTATCTCGCTCGCGCCGGACGAACTCGCGGACGGCCTGCCGCGAGAAATCCTCGCCCTGCGAGGTCAGGATATGCCCCGTAGTAGGATGCTCGAGCATATGCTTCTCGCCCTTGAGCTGATTGTACATCGCATATACGGTGGTCGGTGGGCAGAGCGAATCGATGATCCCCGCCGTCACATAGGTAGGCACGGTCACATGGCGCGCGAAGTTGACCACGTCGTAATAGCGCGCGGCTTTCAGCTGACGGGCGTCGGGCGCGCCCTCCCCGTCGCATTCCACCAACAACGGCCATCCGGAAGCGCGATCCGCCGCCATGCCCGTATGGTCGCACATGGCGGGGATTTCGGCACAGACCAGATCGACCCTCGGATCGAGGCAGCCGGCCATCACGGCCTGAGCGCCTCCCTGACTGCAACCGTGTACCATGACCGTCTTGCCGTCCCACTGGGGCTGAGCGGTAATCACGTCGATCGCACGGATCAGGCGCATGACCATCTCGTGAAAGAACATCGAGTCGCGGTCGTCCCGGCCGAAAAGGAAATATTCGAACATCGGACCGTTCTCCAAGTCGGCATAATAGGAGTCGGATTCGCCGTTGGGCAAGCCGTGCACGTTGAAGTCGAGCACGCACAGACCGTCTTTGGCCCAAGACACGGCCCACCACGCCCGGGAGCTCTTGACCCCGGCGCCGTTGAGCGTCACCATAGCGGGCAACGTACCGGGCTTCGCGTCCTTCGGATAAGCCAGATAGGCCGAAAAGCTCCCCGGCTCGCAGTCGGCCTGCACGTCGAACACCGCGATACCCGGATCGGTCGACGGAGCCGGAGTCAGGCGGATATTCATCGGAATCTTCGCCTGCTTTTTCAGCTCGCGCTTCCAATAAGACATAAAATCCTTCGGCTCGGGCATGCTGGGCCCGATCAGCAGCTTGTCGACGCCGGCGCCCGCCATCGCGTGAAGTTCGTGCCCCTGCGGCGTAACGAACTTCACGCGGCATTGCAAGAAGCCGGGTTCGTCGAGTTTATGCCCCCCGATCACGGCCCGTCCGTCGCTGACGCGGGCCACGCCGGAAGTCTTGGGTTTCCACGAGTCTTTGGTCACCTCCCATGTCAGCTCGCCGTCCGCTACGGGAGCCCCGTCCTTCTCGAACGACACCAGAAAGCGCACTTCGTCGCCCCGACCGTACGAGCCGTCGGCCCGGTCGGGCGCCACGAGCAGCCGGTATCCGTCCGCCTCGTTCACCTGTCTCTGAGCGGAAGCCGCCGCGACGGCAAAAACAGCCAGCATCGCTGTAAGCAATAGGTTTCTTCTCACGATTCTACTCTATTCGATTGATTTCAAAAATTCCCGTTACGGGCCATGTTCCGGCCGAACTTCGCCGCGCAGGAATCGCTTCTTCCCTCGAACGGGCACGCAATAATCGCAAATTTGCACGAATATCGCAACTCCGATTCGCCTTTCCGTACAACGTTCGCACGGAACGCTTCCGCCGAAACGCCCCCTGCGCCTCGTCTTCAGCCGGTCCGGGCGGATGCGAGCCATGGCCGAGTTCACGCGGCCGATCGCCGTGCGGACTACTCGGTCAGCTTCCCCTCCCGGACTTGGCCGAGCCAGCGAAGCAAGGCCGCGCGATACTCGTCCCAATAATCGAAGCGGCCGATCCAGCCGTGCCGGCCGGTCGGATAGACGTGCAGTTCGGCCGGTACGCCGTTTTCTTTGAGCGCGTCGTAATACAGGATACTGTTACGGACCGGCACCACCTCGTCGTTGTCGCTCAGCGCGATAAAGGCGGGCGGAGTCTGCGGAGTCACCTGCCGCTCGCTCGAATAGCGTTCGACCAGTCCGGCGTCGTATCCTTTGCCCAGCAGGTTCTCGCGGCTGCCCATGTGGGTGTATCGCTCTCCCATCGTAATGACCGGATAGATCAGAATCGAAAAGTCGGGGCGCGTCCGTTCGTCGAAATGCGTGGACGCCGTCGAGGCCAGATGTCCGCCGGCCGAGAAACCCATGACGCCCACCTGATGCGGATCGACGCCCCACGACGGGGCATTGCGCCGTGCGATGCGGATCGCCTCGTGCACGTCTTCCAACGGAATTTCGTGGTGGCCGTTCGGCATCCGGTAACGGAGCACCAAAGCGGCGATGCCGTGGTCGCCAAGCCAGTGGGCCACCTCAAGCCCCTCGCGCTCGTAGCAGACGCATCCGTACCCCCCGCCCGGACAGACAACGACCATCTGTCCTACGGCCCGCTCCCTCTCGGGCAGGAATACGTAATAATCGGGGACGGTTACGTTGAACAGAACCCCGTCGCGATCGACGGTCGACGCAGGATCGATCCCGTTCGAACGCTCGGGACCGTCGGGATAGAGAGGCTGCGGAGTCTGGGCCTCGAGCGCGCAGCAAAAAGCCGCGCAGGCGGCCAATACGGCAAAAAGTCTTTTCATCGGATTATTCGGTTTCATTCGGATCATCCATCGCGCATGCGAATAGGTAAAGATACGAAAAAAATGTAAATTTGTCCCATAACCTCTAAAACCTTACTTCGGGATGAAAACCGTGTTGCTGGCCTTTACGGCTTTGATCTTAACATCCATGGCTATGGGACAGAACAGCATCGAACTGCCCGCCCCGGTCAAAACGGGAGGCATGCCGCTGATGGAGGCGCTTTCGAAACGGGCGACCGACCGGCTGATGGACCCCGCGCGCTCGCTGGACGAACAACAGTTGTCGAACCTGCTGTGGGCGGCATGGGGAATCAATCGCCCCGACGGCCGCCGGACGGCCCCTTCGGCGTTGAACCGTCAGGAAATCGATATTTACCTGATCGGCCGCCGCGACGCGTACCGCTACGATGCGGCCGAACACGAACTGGTCGGCGTGGCCGAGGGCGACTTCCGCAGGGACGTCAACTCGCAGGACTACACGAAAACATGCGACTGGATTCTGGTCTATGTCGCCGACTACTCGAAAATGGCGGGCGGTAGCGATTCCGACAGGGCCGTCACGGCCGGCATCGACGCCGGACTGATCGCGCAGAACGTCTACTTGTACGGAGCGTCCGAAGGACTGGCCGTCGTCGTGCACATGTCGATCAACCGCGACGTGATCGCCCGCGCGCTGAAGCTCGGAGCCTCACAGCATATCGTCCTCGCTCAGAGCGTAGGCCTCCCCGCCAGCCGATGATCCCGCGCGAAAAACTGCTCGAGACTCTCAAGCGCCACTGGGGCTACGAACGTTTCCGCCCGCTGCAGCTCGAGACGATCGAGGACGTGTGCGCCGGACGGGACACGCTCGTGCTGATGCCCACCGGAGGCGGCAAGTCGGTCGTCTATCAGGTACCCGCCTTGGCTTCGGAGGGCGTATGCGTCGTTGTGACGCCTCTTATCGCGCTGATGAAGGACCAGATCGACCGCCTGCGCTCGCGCCGGATTCTGGCCGAGTCGATCCACTCGGGCATGTCGCCGCGCGACATCGACCGCATTCTGGACAACTGCGTGTACGGCAGCGTCAAGTTTCTCTACATAGCTCCCGAGCGAATCGACAGCGAGCTGTTCCGGACCCGTTTCGGGAAAATGCGCGTGTCGTTGCTGGCCGTCGACGAGGCGCACTGCATCTCCCAATGGGGCTACGACTTCCGGCCCTCCTATCTGCGTATCGCGCGGCTGCGGGAGCTGCAGCCCGACGTGCCGGTCCTCGCGCTGACCGCTTCGGCGACGCCCGAGGTCGCCGAGGACATCATGCGCCGCCTGAAGTTCCGCGAGCCGCACGTCCGCCGCATGAGTTTCGAGCGGGCGAACCTGAGCTATGTCGTACGGCGTACCGAGGACAAGCACGGTCAACTGCTGCGCATCGTCGGAAGCGTGCCCGGCCCGGGCATCGTCTATGTCCGCACGCGGGAAAAGGCCGAAACGATCACGGCTTTTCTGAACGAGCACGGCATAGCGGCCGGATTCTATCACGGCGGCATGAACTACCTGATGCGCTCCGTGCGTCAAGACGAGTGGATCAGAGGAACGACGCGCGTCATGGTCGCAACCAACGCATTCGGCATGGGGATCGACAAGGCCGACGTCCGTTTCGTCGTGCACTACGACGCCTGCGACTCGCTCGAGGCGTACTACCAAGAAGCCGGGCGAGCGGGACGCGACGGCAGGCCGGCTTACGCCGTCACGCTGCTTTCGGACGACGACGCATCGAAAGCGGGACGACGCATGGAGCTCGACTTTCCCTCCAAACAGACGATCCGCCGCGTATACGAAGCGCTGTTCAACTACCTAGGCATAGCTGTCGGCGACGGCCGGGGCGCTTCTTTCACGTTCAACGTGTTCGACTTCGCCGCACGGTTCCGCTTTTTCGTACCGACGGCTCTCCAATCGATCAAGATACTGCAACAGAACGGCTACCTGATCCTGACCGACGAAACGGACAATCCGCCCCGCATCCGTTTCATCGTCCAGCGCGACGAGCTGTACCGCATCCGGGTGGACCGCCGCGAGCTGGACCACTTCATCACGGTGCTGCTGAGACGGTACAGCGGCCTGTTCAGCGACTTCGTGCCCATCGCCGAGGACGAACTCGCGCACCTGACGGGCTATACGGCCGGCCGGGTACGCGAACTGCTGAAAAAGCTGTGGCAACTGCACATCGTCAAGTACATTCCGGGCAATCGCAGCCCGATGCTGATTCTCTCCGAGGAGCGCCTGCCGGCGGACGACGTGCGCATATCTCCCGAAAGCTACACCCTGAGAAAAGAAGCGGCCGAGAAACGGCTCGGCGCCATGCTCCGCTACCTGAACGGAGACGAGTGCCGCAGCATCGCCATCCGCCGCTACTTCGGCGAGCAGGAACCCTTTCCCTGCGGCATCTGCGACCGATGCCGGGAGCGACGCAAAAGCGGCCTCGGCTCGCGGAGGAACGTTCTCGGGCAGCGGATTCTGGAACTCGTCGAGAACCGGCCGACCGATGTCAAGACGCTGGTCTCGAGCCTCGGAGGCGATGCCTCGACCATTCTCGACGCGGTGACCTCCCTGCTCGACAACGGCGAAATTATCGAGCGGGAGGATGGGAAACTCCGGATTAATCGGTAACTTTGGGCCATCTATGGAAAAAACGTACGCCGACAGCATCACCAGCGAAGCGGTCAACCTGCTCCCGACGGGGTCCTTCCCCGGCGAGATCGTCGTAGTGGACCGCAGCGAGCTGATCGCCGACGCGTGCGCGTACCTGTCGGAATGCGACGTAATCGGCTTCGACACGGAGACCCGCCCGTCGTTCACCAAAGGCGTGATGAACAAGGTGTCGCTGCTACAACTCTCGTCAGGCGAACGGGCCTTTCTGTTCCGGCTGAACCGCATCGCGCTCGAAAAGCCGTTGCTGCAGCTGCTCTCCTCGGACCGAGTCGTCAAGGCCGGAGTCGCCATCCGCGACGACATCCGCGTGCTCAGGCAACTGAGGCATTTCACCCCGGGCGGATTCGTCGAGCTGCAGAACATAGCGCCCGAGTACGGCATCACCGACAAAAGCCTGCGCAAGCTGGCGGCCATCGTGCTCGGCGTCCGCATATCGAAAGCCCAGCGTCTGAGCAACTGGGAAGCCAAGCAGCTTACCCCGGCCCAGCAGCTTTACGCAGCGACCGACGCGTGGATCGGCCGCGAGATCTATCTGAAGCTGAAAAAATAAGGGAGGGCCGGCCGCACGGCAAGAAACGGGCAGACAGCGAAATACGTTTTTCTCAAGCTCTTTTCCCCGATTTTTGCATAGAAACTCCGGTCACGCCGACCGGAAAGCGATCGACACGATAAAACCACCCCAGCCATGACAAAAAGAGATTTCAAAGAAGCGCTCCTGCACAGGCGGTCTTATTACCGCATAGGAGCCGACTCGCCGGTATCCGACGAGCGAATCCGCGAAGCGATCGACTTCGCCGTCCTGCATGTCCCGTCCGCTTTCAATTCGCAGTCGACGCGCATCGTACTGCTATTGGGCGAAAGCCACAAAAAGCTATGGGAGATAACGAAAGAGACGCTGCGCAAAATCGTCCCGGCCGAGGCTTTCCCCGGTACGGAAGCCAAGATCGAGGGCAGTTTCGGAGCCGGGCACGGAACCGTTCTGTTCTTCGAGGACCGCGCGGCAGTCAAACGGCTGCAGGAAGCCTACCCTACCTACAGCGAGCGGTTCCCCGTGTGGGCGCAGCACACCTCGGCCATGCACCAGCTGGCGATCTGGACCATGCTGGAGGATATGGGCCTCGGAGCCTCCCTGCAACATTACAATCCGCTGATCGACGAAGCCGTCCGTTCGGCATGGAGTCTCGATCCGGAATGGGAGCTGGTAGCGCAGATGCCGTTCGGTGCCCCGGCCGGAGAACCGGGCCCGAAAGAGTTCCAGCCGCTGGAGGGAAGAGTGCTCGTGTTCGACTGATCGGAAAGCCCGGCTTCCGACGGCTCGCCCATTTCATACCATCGTGCAACGTCGGAGACGCCGTTGCGGCGAGCGGCTCACATGTCCGAAAGGGCCAGCGTATGCCTTGCCGTTTCCGTCCGGCCGTACGGTCCGAGCCCGGTTCGAACACCCCTTTCCTCCTCCGGCAACTGCCGCACGGCTTGAAAACTAAAAAAACCGAAATATCGGAACCGGCAGCGTCCGAGTACAGCCGCACGGAAGAAAATCCGATCACGAAAATCAGACTTTTCCCTCGCGGTGCTTCCGCTCCACGTTCCAGAGCATGTCGGCAGTCATCGAAGCGAGGTCCCACGTAGGGGCCCAGTCCCACTCGCGGCGGGCGCAGGCATCGTCCATCGAGTCGGGCCAGCTACGGGCGATACCCTCCTTGACGGGATCGATCCGGTAGGTCATTTCAAAATCGGGCATATGCTTGCGGATTTCGGCGGCCAGTATCTCCGGAGTGAAGCTCATCGACGTGATATTGAAAGCATTACGATGGACCAGACGAGCCGGATCGGCCTCCATCAGTTGCACGCAGGCGTTCAGCGCGTCGGGCATGTACATCATGTCCATATAGACGTCGCCCGGAATCGGGCAGGCGAAGCGGCCCGTTTTCACCGCATCGTAGAAAATCTCGACGGCATAGTCCGTCGTGCCCCCGCCCGGCAGCGTAACGCTCGAGATGATGCCCGGGAAACGGACGCTGCGCGTATCGACCCCGTACTTGCTGTGATAGTAGTCGCTCAGCAGCTCGCCCGTGACCTTGCAGACGCCGTAAATCGTATTCGGTCGCATCAGCGTATCCTGAGGCGTACGCTCCTTGGGCGACGACAAGCCGAACGCGCCGATCGAGCTGGGAGTGAACAACGAGCAGCCGTACTGGCGGGCTATGTCGAGCGAGTTCATCAGCGCCCCCATGTTGATATTCCAAGCCAGCTGAGGGTCTTTCTCGCCCACGGCGCTCAGCAGCGCGACCAGGTTGAAAATCGTATCGACCTTGTACTTGTTGACCGTATAGCCGTAAGCATGCGGATCGAGTGCGTTCAGCACGACGAACGGCCCCGTCTCGCTCAGCGCGCGGCACTCGCGGACATCGGCCGCCACGACGTTGGCATTCCCGTACAGGCCGCGCAGAAATGTCGTCAGCTCGGAGCCGATCTGCCCGCCGGCCCCTACGATCAGAATTCTTTTCATAATGCTCGGTATTCGTTTGCCCGCACGGCATCCTGAGCCGGCCGCAGGGAAATCCGCTCCTGCAGCGGAAATGCCGCCTGCCGGACTTCCGAGCGCAAAAGTAAATAAATTTCAGGCAAAATGGCGCTCCCTTTTGCAGAATTGAAAAATGATCTTTACTTTTGTGCCCGCCGAGGAGGACCGGCATCCCGACGAGGGCGTTGCGCCTCCCCGGAGAGTCAGGGGAAAGCATCGCGGCTTCGCCGGAAGCGGTTTCACCCGACGGCGAGCGGTTCTTCAACATTCGGGCGGATACCAGAGTGGCCAAATGGGGCAGACTGTAAATCTGCTGTCTTTCGACTTCGGTGGTTCGAATCCATCTCCGCCCACACGGTCCGCCGGGCCGTCGTCTCCTTCCGAAAGGACGGAAGCGGTGCTCTGCGGAGAAACGAAAATTGCGGAAGTAGCTCAGTTGGTAGAGCATTAGCCTTCCAAGCTAAGGGTCGCGGGTTCGAACCTCGTCTTCCGCTCGATGCTGCAACGACGGTTGCCCGGTTCAGGAAACGGACCGGCTGTCGGACGGGTGCGGACGACGACTTAAAGGATATTGAGGGACAATTATTCCTAAAATAGATTACAGATATGGCAAAAGAAAAATTTGACAGGTCCAAGCCGCATGTGAACATCGGTACGATCGGACACGTAGACCACGGTAAAACTACTCTTACCGCTGCAATTACCACGGTTCTTGCAAAGAAGGGTCTTTCTGAACTCCGCTCTTTCGACTCGATCGACAACGCTCCCGAGGAGAAGGAACGCGGTATCACCATCAACACCTCTCACGTGGAGTACCAGACGGCTAACCGTCACTACGCTCATGTGGACTGCCCGGGCCACGCCGACTATGTGAAGAACATGGTGACGGGCGCCGCTCAGATGGACGGTGCGATTCTGGTCGTAGCCGCCACCGACGGTCCGATGCCTCAGACCAACGAGCACGTGCTGCTGGCGCGTCAGGTGAACGTTCCGAAAATCGTCGTTTTCCTGAATAAGTGCGATATGGTGGACGATCCCGAGATGCTCGACCTCGTCGAGCTCGAGGTGCGCGACCTGCTGAGCAAGTACGATTTCGACGGCGACAACGCTCCGATTATCCGCGGTTCCGCTTTGGGCGCCCTCAACGGCGAGCCCAAGTGGGAGGAGAAGGTCATGGAGCTGATGGATGCCGTGGACAGCTACATTCCGCTGCCCCAGCGCGATAATGAAAAGCCTTTCCTGATGCCTGTCGAGGACGTGTTCTCGATCACCGGCCGCGGTACCGTGCTGACGGGCCGTATCGAAACCGGAGTTATCAAGGTGGGCGATCCGGTGGAGATCATCGGTTTGGCCGAGAAGTCGCTGACTTCGACCTGCACCGGCGTGGAGATGTTCCGCAAGTTGCTCGACGAGGGCGAGGCCGGCGACAACGTAGGTCTGCTGATGCGCGGTATCGACAAGAAGGAGGTAAAGCGCGGTATGGTCGTTGCCAAGCCGGGCTCGATCACTCCGCACACGAAGTTCGAGGCCGAGGTCTATATCCTGAAGAAAGAGGAAGGCGGCCGTCACACTCCGTTCCATCACAAGTACCGTCCGCAGTTCTATCTCCGTACGCTCGACGTGACGGGCGAGGTAGAGCTTCCGGAAGGCGTTGAGATGGTGATGCCGGGCGACAACGTGACGATCACCGTGACGCTGATCTATCCGGTAGCCCTGAACGTTGGTCTGCGTTTCGCTATCCGCGAGGGCGGCCGTACGGTCGGCGCAGGCCAGATCACGAAGATCATCGAATAATATCGATACAGTTCTTTCCGAGGGCGGTTCCGACCGCCCTCATCTTACGAGTGTAGTTCAAGGGTAGAATAGCGGTCTCCAAAACCGTTGATGGGAGTTCGAATCTCTCCACTCGTGCCAAAAATCTACTGCAATGAGATTTATAAACTACGTTAAGAACGCCTATGCCGAGCTGGTTCAGAAAGTGTCCTGGCCGTCATGGAGCCAATTGTCGAACTCGGCGGTAATTGTTATGACAGCTTCCCTGTTATTCGCCGTGGTCGTGCTCGTGATGGATCAGGCGTTCGAAAACCTGATGAAGGCCATATATAGTATTCTTTATTAACCCTTTGTCGAAAGGAGAGGTAAAGATGAGCGAAAAAGAGCAGAAGCAGTGGTACGTGATCCGTGCCATTGGAGGCAAGGAGAAGAAAGTGAAGGAGTACATCGAGACAGAAGTCCACAACAATCATCTCGAAGACTTCATTTCTCAGGTTCTGATTCCGACCGAAAAGGTTTACCAGATCAAGAACGGTAAAAAGATCAGTCGGGAGAAAGTCTCTTATCCGGGCTATGTACTGGTCGAAGCGGCTCTCGTAGGCGAAATTCCGTTTATGCTTCGCAACACTCCCAACGTTCTGGGCTTCCTCGGAGACACGAAGGCATCCACGATGGAGGCGACCCCTCTGCGCCCCCAAGAAGTGAGCCGTATCTTAGGCCGTGTCGACGAACTGAGCGTAGGGGAGGAGGAAAACGAGGTTCCTTTCTTCGTCGGCGAAACCGTCAAGGTAACCGATGGCCCGTTCTCGAGCTTTTCGGGTACGATCGAGGCGGTGGACAACGACCGGAAGAAACTGACGGTTTCCGTGAAGATATTCGGACGCAAGACTCCTATGGAGTTGAGCTTTATGCAAGTGGAAAAAGAATAATTAACCAAGGAAAATTATGGCAAAAGAGGTTGCTGCGTTTATTAAACTGCAGATCAAGGGTGGTGCCGCGAATCCTTCGCCTCCGGTAGGTCCCGCATTGGGCTCGAAGGGAGTCAATATCATGGACTTCTGCAAGCAGTTCAATGCGAGAACTCAGGATAAGGCGGGGAAGGTGCTTCCTGTCATTATCACCGTATATGGCGATAAGTCTTTCGACTTTGTCATCAAGCAGCCGCCGGTAGCCGTACAGCTGAAGGAAGCCGCGAAGATCCAGTCGGGGTCTGCCGAGCCGAACCGCAAGAAGGTCGCCAAGGTATCTTGGGACCAGATCCGCGAAATTGCTCAGGACAAGATGACGGATATGAACTGCTTCACGCTGGAGGCCGCCATGCGCATGGTAGCCGGTACGGCGCGCAGCATGGGCATCGATGTCGATGGTGAATTTCCTAACGCGTAATGGCTAAAAATTACAGACAATGAGTAAGCTGACCAAAAATAGAAAACTGGTGCTTTCCAAGATTGAGCCGAACAAGGTGTACAAGCTTGGCGAGGCGGCCGCTCTTCTAAAGGAGATTACCTTTACGAAATTTGATGCTTCCGTCGATCTGGACGTGCGGTTGGGTGTCGATCCCCGCAAATCCAACCAGATGGTGCGCGGCGTCGTGACGCTGCCCCACGGAACGGGCAAGTCGGTCCGCGTGTTGGTTCTCTGTACTCCCGACAAGGAGAAGGAGGCGACCGAGGCCGGCGCCGACTACGTAGGTTTGGACGAGTACGTCGAGAAGATCAAGGGCGGCTGGACCGACGTGGACGTGATTATCACGACTCCCAACGTGATGGCGAAGGTCGGAGCGCTCGGACGTATTCTGGGCCCCCGCGGCCTGATGCCTAACCCCAAGACGGGTACCGTGACGATGGAAGTCGGCAAGGCCGTCAAGGAAGTGAAGGCCGGTAAGATCGATTTCAAGGTCGACAAGTTCGGTATCGTTCACTCGTCGGTCGGCAAGATCGCGTTCTCTGCGGAACAGATCGCCGACAACGCCAGCGAGTTCATGAATACGATTCTGAAACTCAAACCGACGACCGCGAAAGGCACTTACGTGAAAAGCATATTCCTCTCTACGACGATGAGTCCAGGCTTGCAGATAGATCCCAAATCGGTTGAAACTAAATAATTGAAAACAGATGAACAGGGAAGAAAAGAAAGTCATTATCGACAGTCTGGCCGAGAAACTGAAGGAATATTCTCATTTCTATATCACCGATACCTCCGAGTTGAATGCCGAGCAGACGGCCGCTTTGCGGAAGATGTGCTTCGAGCAGCAGGTAAAGTTGGTAGTCGTCAAGAATACGCTTTTCATCAAGGCGCTCGAGCAAGTCGAGAAGGCCGAGGCGGAGCTGATGCCGACGCTCAAGGGCGAGACGGCCGTCATGTTCTGCAATACGGGCAAGGGGCCTGCGAAGCTGATCAAAGAGTTCCGCAAGGCGAATCCGAAGCCGGTGCTGAAGGCCGCTTACGTAGAGCAGTGCGTATATTTGGGCGAGGGCGCCCTTGAGGAACTGGTCAACATCAAGTCCCGCGAGGAGCTTATCGGCGATATCGTCGCTCTGCTGCAGTCTCCTGCCAAGAACGTCATCTCGGCTCTGCAGGGATCTGCCGGACAGAAAATCGCAGGGTTGGTCAAAACCCTCGAGGCAAGGGGTTAAGCGTGCCGCCTGACCGGATCGGCCCGACGGCTCGTCCGGAACGGGAAGGGCGCGTTGCCTGAAAAAACAACAAAAACATCAATCATTTTAACGCAAAACATTTTAAAAACTTTATACTACGATGGCCGATATCAAGAAATTAGCTGAGGAGTTGGTAAACTTGACAGTTAAAGAAGTTAACGAACTTGCTGGTGTTCTGAAGGAAGAATACGGAATTGAGCCCGCTGCTGCTGCTGTTGCCGTTGCCGCTGCTCCTGCCGCCGAAGGCGGTGCCGCCGCTGCCGAGAAGACGTCGTTCGACGTGATCCTCGCCAATGCCGGACAGGCTAAGCTTCAGGTTGTGAAAGCCGTGAAAGACATCACCGGTCTGGGACTGAAGGAGGCTAAGGATTTGGTCGACGGTGCTCCGAAGGCAATCAAGGAAGGCGTTTCCAAGGAAGAGGCAGAACAGATCAAATCTCAGCTCGAAGAGGCTGGCGCTGAAGTTGAAGTTAAGTAGTAACTGCTTAGTTATCAGAACATATCGGGTGTAGAGTCTATGAAGGTAGACTCTATACCTTTTCTCGTTTAACACGTAGGGGAGCCGTCCCGGCATCTCCTTTAGAGAGGGATGTTTTGTGTGGCGCGGCGCGCTATGACGAGCGTCGGCGCATGCGGAATCGCCGGATTTTGTTCCTTGCAAAGTCCGGGCCGCCATGGAAAACGAAGCGGATTCGCATTTCAGGTCAGTTTCTTATCTTCAACTTTAATTATTGGATACAATGTCTTTAAAATCAGATAATCAGCGTATTAGCTTTTCCTCGGTGAAAAATCGGATGCATTACCCCGATTTTTTGGAGGTGCAGCTCAAATCATTTCAAGACTTTTTCCAATTAGATACCACAGCCGAGAACCGCAAGAACGAAGGGCTGTACAAGGTGTTCATGGAGAACTTCCCGATTACCGATACGCGGAATAATTTCGTATTGGAGTTCATCGACTACTATGTCGATCCGCCCCGTTACAGCATGGACGAGTGCCTCGAGCGCGGACTCACGTACAGCGTACCGCTGAAGGCGAAACTGAAATTGTATTGTACCGATCCCGAACACGAAGATTTCGACACGGTGATTCAGGACGTGTACTTCGGCACGATTCCGTATATGACTCCGCGCGGCACGTTCATCATCAACGGGGCCGAGCGCGTGATCGTATCGCAGCTGCATCGTTCGCCGGGCGTGTTTTTCGGACAGAGTATCCACACGAACGGGACGAAGCTCTATTCGGCCCGTATCATTCCCTTCAAGGGTTCATGGATCGAGTTCGCGACGGACATCAACAACGTGATGTACGCGTACATCGACCGGAAAAAGAAGCTGCCCGTCACGACCCTGCTCCGTGCGATCGGGTTCGAGAGCGACCGGCAGATCTTAGAGATATTCGACCTGGCGGAGGACGTCAAGGTCACCAAGACCAACCTGAAGAAAGCCGTAGGCCAGAAGTTGGCCGCCCGCGTGCTGAAGACGTGGGTCGAGGACTTCGTGGACGAGGACACGGGCGAGGTGGTTTCGATCGAGCGTAACGAGATCATCATCGACCGCGAGACCGTTCTCGAGGAGAGACATATAGACGATATCATCGAATCGGGAGCCAAAAGCATTCTGATCCATAAGGAGGCTCAGAACGGAACCGATTTCTCCATAGTGTACAATACGTTGCAGAAAGATCCCTGCAACTCCGAGAAAGAGGCGGTCGTTTATATCTATCGCCAGCTTCGCAACTCGGAGCCGCCCGACGAGGCGACGGCGCGCGACGTGATCGAGAAGCTGTTCTTCTCGGACAAGCGCTACGATCTGGGCGACGTAGGACGTTTCAGAATCAACAAGAAGCTCAATCTGGATATTTCGCCCGAGGTCCGCATCCTGACCAAGGAGGATATGATCGCGATCATCCGTTATCTGATCTCGCTGATCAACTCGAAGACGGATGTCGACGATATCGACCACCTGAGCAACCGTCGGGTGCGTACCGTAGGCGAGCAGCTGGCCAACCAGTTCAGCGTCGGTTTCGTCCGGATGGCCCGCACGATTCGCGAGCGGATGAACGTGCGCGACAACGAGGTGTTCACTCCGGTGGACCTGATCAATGCGAAGACGCTGTCGTCGGTCATCAACTCGTTCTTCGGGACCAACCAGCTTTCGCAGTTCATGGACCAGACGAACCCGCTGGCCGAGATGACGCATAAGCGCCGCCTGTCGGCTCTTGGACCGGGCGGCCTGTCGCGCGAACGGGCCGGTTTCGAGGTGCGCGACGTGCACTACACCCATTACGGTCGCCTCTGCCCGATCGAGACGCCGGAAGGTCCGAATATCGGTCTGATCTCGTCGCTTTGCGTGTACGCCAAGATTAGCGACATGGGCTTTATCGAGACGCCCTACCGCAAGGTATCCGGCGGCAAGGTCGACCTGAACGATGCAGGCATTCAGTATTTCAGCGCCGAAGAGGAGGAGGGCCTCGTGATCGCTCAGGCCAACGCGCCGCTGAGCGACGAGGGCGAGTTCCTGCAGCCCGACAAGATCAAGGCGCGCTACGACGGCGACTTCCCGGTCGTGCCGGCTACCGAGGTGAATCTGATGGACGTGGCGCCGAACCAGATTTCGTCGATCGCCGCCAGCCTGATTCCGTTCTTGGAGCATGACGACGCGAACCGCGCGCTGATGGGATCGAACATGATGCGTCAGGCCGTGCCCCTGGTGATGCCGGAGGCCCCGATCGTCGGAACCGGCCTGGAGAAGGACATGATCGCCGACAGCCGCATTCAGATCGTGGCGGAGGGCAACGGCGAGGTCGTTTTCTCGGACGCTACGCAGATACAGGTGAAGTACGAGCGCTCGGAGGACGAGAAGATCGTTTCGTTCGATCCGGAAGTGACGACTTACATGCTGCCGCGCTATCGCAAGACGAACCAGAGTACGTCGATGACGCTCAAGCCGATTGTCCGCAAGGGTGAGAAGGTCGTGCCGGGCCAGATTCTGACCGAAGGCTATTCGACCCAGAACGGCGAGCTGGCTCTCGGACGGAACCTGAAGGTGGCGTTCATGCCGTGGAAAGGGTATAATTTCGAGGATGCCATCGTGATTTCGGAGCGCATGATGCGCGACGATATTTTCACGTCGGTGCATGTCGACGAGTATATCATGGAGGTCCGCGATACGAAGCGCGGCGTCGAGGAGCTGACCTCGGACATTCCGAACGTCAGCGAGGAGGCGACGAAGGATTTGGACGAGAACGGTATCATCCGTATCGGCGCGAACGTGCATCCGGGCGACATCCTGATCGGAAAGATCACGCCCAAGGGCGAGAGCGATCCGTCGCCGGAGGAGAAGCTGCTCCGCGCGATCTTCGGCGACAAGGCCGGCGACGTGAAGGACGCTTCGCTGAAGGCTCAGCCGTCGCTGCATGGCGTCGTGATCGACAAGAAGCTGTTCAGCCGCGCGAACAAGGACGGCAAGAAGAGCAAGGCCGCCGAGAAGGCGCAGCTCGACAAGATGGACGCCGAGTTCGCCGTACAGGCCGACGCGTTGAAGCAGAAGCTGGTCGAGAAGCTGTGGGTTCTGCTCAAGGACAAGACTACGGCCGGCATTCACGACTATTTCGGCGTCGAAGTCGTTGCCAAGGGCACCCGTTTCACGCAGAAGATGCTCGGCGAGCTCGACTACCTGAACATCGGAGCCGACAAATGGACCGGGGACGCGCACCGCGACCATCTGGTCGAGCTGACGATCAACAACTATACGATCAAATACAAGGAACTGGACGCGATGCTCAAGCGTGAGAAGTACAACCTGACGAACGGGGACGAGCTTCCGACGGGCATCATCCAGCTCGCGAAGGTCTATATCGCCAAAAAGCGCAAGCTGCGCGTGGGCGACAAGATGGCCGGCCGCCACGGCAACAAGGGTATCGTGGCGAAGGTCGTGCGCGACGAGGACATGCCGTTCTTGGAAGACGGTACGATCGTCGACATCGTACTCAACCCGCTGGGCGTGCCTTCGCGTATGAACCTCGGGCAGATTTACGAGACCGTGCTCGGCTGGGCCGGCCGTGAGCTGGGGTTGAAGTTCGCCACGCCGATCTTCGACGGGGCCTCGCTCGACCAGATCAACGAATATACGGCGCAGGCCGGCGTTCCGCGTAGCGGTCGCACCTACCTGTACAACGGCGAGACGGGCGAGAAGTTCGACCAGCCGGCTACCGTGGGCGTGATCTACATGCTGAAGCTGGGCCATATGGTCGACGACAAGATGCATGCCCGTTCGATCGGTCCCTACTCGCTCATTACGCAGCAGCCCTTGGGCGGTAAGGCGCAGTTCGGCGGTCAGCGTTTCGGCGAAATGGAGGTCTGGGCGCTCGAGGCGTTCGGCGCCGCGAACATCCTGCAGGAGATTCTGACGATCAAGTCCGACGACGTGATGGGGCGGGCGAAGGCCTACGAGGCGATTGTCAAGGGCGACAACATGCCGCCCGCCGGTATCCCCGAATCGCTGAACGTGCTGCTGCACGAGCTGCGGGGACTGGCCATCAGCGTCAAGCTCGACTAAGGATTGCGGCGGTTCGCAGGCGGGCTTCCGGGTGGCTGGCGATGCCTTCCGCCCTGTCAGGCTCCGCCCGTCGGGCCGGAAACGGATGAAAAAATAAATTGATTAAGAATATGTCATTCAAGAAAGACAACAAGGCACAGAGCGGCTTCTCCAAGATTTCGATCGGTTTGGCCTCGCCCGAGGAGATTCTGGAAAACTCGAGCGGAGAAGTGCTGAAGCCCGAGACAATAAACTATCGTACGTACAAGCCCGAGCGCGACGGTCTTTTCTGCGAGCGGATTTTCGGTCCGGTCAAAGACTACGAGTGCCATTGCGGCAAATACAAACGGATCCGTTACAAGGGCATCGTCTGCGACCGTTGCGGCGTCGAGGTGACCGAAAAGAAAGTGCGCCGCGAGCGGATGGGACATATCTCGCTGGTCGTTCCGGTAGCTCATATCTGGTATTTCCGTTCGTTGCCCTCGAAAATCGGCTATCTGCTCGGCATTCCGTCCAAAAAGCTGGAGACGATCATCTATTACGAGCGCTACGTGGTGATTCAGGCCGGAGCGGCCGCAGCCAACGGCATCAACGATCTGGACCTGCTGGCCGAGAAGGAGTATCTCGACATCCTGAACGCGCTTCCGAAAGGCAATCAGCAGCTCGACGACAGCGATCCGAACAAGTTCATCGCGCAGATGGGCGCCGAGGCGATCTATACGCTGTTGCAGCGCGTGGATCTGGACGAGTTGTCCTATTCGCTTCGCCACAAGGCCGGAACGGAGACTTCCCAACAGCGTAAGGCCGAGGCGCTGAAGCGGTTGCACGTCGTCGAGGCGTTCCGCGAGTCGCGCGAGATCAACAAGCCCGAGTGGATGATTCTGAAAGTGATTCCGGTCATCCCGCCCGAGCTGCGTCCGCTCGTGCCGCTGGACGGCGGTCGTTTCGCCACTTCGGACCTGAACGACCTGTATCGACGCGTGATTATCCGCAACAACCGTCTGAAGCGCCTGATCGAAATCAAGGCGCCGGAGGTGATCCTGCGTAACGAGAAGCGTATGCTGCAAGAGGCCGTCGACTCGCTGTTCGACAACTCGCGCAAGAGCAATGCCGTCAAAACCGAGTCGAACCGACCGCTCAAGTCGTTGTCCGACAGTCTGAAAGGTAAGCAGGGACGTTTCCGCCAAAATTTGCTCGGTAAGCGTGTCGATTACTCGGCTCGCTCGGTAATCGTCGTCGGCCCGGAACTGAAGATGCACGAGATGGGTATTCCGAAGGACATGGCCGCCGAGCTGTACAAACCCTTCGTGATCCGCAAGCTGATCGAGCGCGGCATCGTCAAGACGGTCAAGTCGGCCAAGAAAATCATCGACCGCAAGGACCCGGTGATCTGGGATATTCTCGAGAATGTCATCAAGGGGCATCCGGTGCTGATGAACCGCGCTCCGACGCTGCACCGTCTCGGTATTCAGGCATTCCAGCCCAAGTTGATCGAGGGCAAGGCGCTGCAGCTGCATCCGCTGGCTTGTACGGCGTTCAACGCCGACTTCGACGGCGACCAGATGGCCGTGCACTTGCCGCTGGGCAATGCCGCCATTCTGGAGGCGCAGATTTTGATGCTCGGTTCGCACAATATCCTGAACCCGGCCAACGGAGCGCCGATCACGGTGCCTTCGCAGGACATGGTGCTCGGACTTTATTATATCACCAAGGAGCGTCCCGGTTCGCTGGGAGAGGGTCTGAGCTTCTACGGCCCCGAAGAGGCGATCATCGCCTACAACGAGAAGCGCGCCGATCTGCATGCGAAGGTGAAGGTGATAGTCGATACGGTTGACGAGAACGACGCCCCGGTGCGCAAGATCGTCGACACGACGGTCGGCCGCGTGCTGTTCAACCAAGTCGTGCCTAAGGAAGTGGGCTATCTGAACGAAGTGCTGACGAAGCGCTCGCTGCGCGACATCATCGGTCTGGTGATGAAGAAGTCCGGCGCGGCACGCACTTCGCAGTTTCTGGACGACATCAAGGCACTCGGCTACCGGATGGCATTCCAAGGCGGCCTGTCGTTCAACCTCGACGCGGTGATTATCCCCGAGGAGAAAGAGTCGCTCGTCAACGAGGGCTACGAGCGCGTCGAGGAGGTGATGGAGAGCTATAACATGGGTCTGATCACGAACAACGAGCGTTACAACCAGATCATCGACATCTGGACGAATATCAACATGAAGCTGACCAAGACGGTGCTCGATCACCTGACCAACGACCAGCAAGGGTTCAACCCGGTATACATGATGCTGGACTCGGGAGCCCGCGGTTCGAAGGAGCAGATTCGTCAGCTTTCGGGTATGCGAGGCCTGATGGCCAAGCCCCAGAAGTCGGGAGCCGAGGGCGGTCAGGTCATCGAGAACCCGATTCTGTCGAACTTCAAGGAGGGATTGTCTGTGCTCGAGTACTTCATTTCGACGCACGGCGCCCGTAAAGGTTTGGCCGATACGGCCTTGAAGACGGCCGACGCCGGTTATCTGACGCGCCGTCTGGTGGACGTGGCTCAGGACGTAATCATTACCGAGGAGGACTGCGGCACGCTGCGCGGACTGACCGCCACGGCGATCAAGCGTAACGAAGACGTCGTGCAGACGCTCAAGGAACGTATTCTGGGCCGGACGACGGTACACGACGTGTACAATCCGCACACGGGCGAGATGATCGCCACCGCCGGGGAGGAGATCACCGAATCGGTGGCCGACGCGATCGACGCGGCTGGAATCGAGTCGGTCGAAATCCGCTCGGTACTGACCTGCGAGTCTCGCAACGGCGTCTGCGCCAAGTGCTACGGCCGCAATCTGGCGACTGGCCGCATGGTGCAGAAGGGCGAGGTGGTCGGCGTGATCGCCGCCCAGTCGATCGGCGAGCCGGGTACTCAGCTGACGCTGCGTACTTTCCACGTCGGCGGTGTAGCCGGCGGCGTGGCGACCGACAACAGCATTGTGTCGCGCTACGAGGGCCGTATCGAGATCGACGAGCTGCGCGTCGTCAAGAGCAAAAGCGACGACGGCAAGGAGATCAACATGGTCATCAGCCGTCTGGCCGAGTTGCGCATCGTCGACGAGCATACCGGCATCGTGCTTTATACGCATAATCTGCCTTACGGCTCGATGCTCTACATGAACGACGGCGACACGGTCAAGAAAGGCGATCTGATCTGCGAGTGGGATCCGTACAATGCCGTGATCATTTCGGAGTACGACGGTAAGGTGGCTTTCGAGAACGTGATCGAAGGCGTGACCTACCGTGACGAGTTCGACGAGCAGACCGGTTTCCGCGAAATCGTGATCACCGAGTCGAGGGACAAGACCAAGAACCCGGTCATCAAGATTCTGAACAAACAGGGCGAGGAGCAGAAGCAATACAATCTGCCTGTAGGAGCGCATATCGTCGTGAAGGAGAACGCATCGGTCAAGGCCGGAGAAATTCTGATCAAGATTCCTCGGGCCGTCGGCAAAGCCGGCGACATCACGGGCGGTCTGCCGCGCGTGACGGAGCTGTTCGAGGCGCGTAACCCGTCGAATCCGGCCGTCGTATCGGAAATCGACGGAGAGGTTTCCTTCGGCAAGATCAAGCGCGGTAACCGCGAAATCGTCATCACCTCCAAGCTGGGCGACGTGAAGCGTTATCTGGTTCCGCTGTCGCGCCAGATTCTGGTGCAGGAGAACGACTATGTCCGTGCGGGCATGCCGCTGTCGGACGGCGCCGTGACTCCGAGCGATATTTTGGCTATTCAGGGTCCGACGAAGGTGCAGGAGTACATCGTCAACGAGGTTCAGGAAGTGTACCGCATGCAGGGCGTGAAGATCAACGACAAGCACTTCGAGGTGATCGTCCGTCAGATGATGAACAAGGTGCAGATCGAGGACCCGGGCGACACCCGTTTCTTGGAGGAGCAGATCGTCGACAAATGGGACTTCATGGCCGTTAACGACGAGCTGTACGACAAGGTGGTCGTGACCGACGCCGGCGATTCGGAGACGATGAAACCGGGTATGATGATCACGCTGCGCAAGCTGCGCGACGAGAACTCGATGCTCAAGCGCAAGGACCTGAAGCCCGTCGAGGTACGCGATGTGATTCCGGCTACGTCGAATCAGGTGCTGCAAGGTATTACGCGCGCCGCATTGCAGACGAGCAGCTTCATGTCGGCCGCTTCGTTCCAAGAGACGACCAAGGTACTCAACGAGGCCGCCATTCTGGGCAAGGTCGATCCGTTGGAGAAGCTGAAGGAGAACGTGATCTGCGGCCATCTGATTCCGGCCGGTACGGGATTGCGCGACTACGACAACATCGTCGTCGGTTCTCAGGCGGAATACGATAACTTGGTGGCAGGAGCCGAAAAATAGCGATAGCTGACAATAAGATTTTTGAGCGAGAAAAGCGGGAATCAGATTCCCGCTTTTCTCGTATTGTTTTTCGTCGTATATCGGCCTAGCGGCGACGAGCAGAAGAATCGGCAGAACAACCCGGTATGTATGGACGGAGTATCATGCCGGCAATTCGGCCAACAAAACTGTTGTTTCCGTACATGTTGACTTGCGAGGCAAGCGAGAGACTCCGTATCGGTGATATAGCGCTCCGGCAGAATGGATTCTTTCGATACTTTTCCTCGGTAGGAGACAATTCTATGATCCAGACAAGAAAGCCCGAATATTTGTGAGATCGTTCATATGAGAGGCGTTCGTATCGGTGCGGATTTTTGGAATCGCGAGGGACAGGCTGATATTCAGTCTCTGTGGATAAAGCGAGAAGCACATATATTATATTTTAGTAAAATATAAATATTTATATTGTTAAAATAATATGATATTCCATACATTCCTCTTTGTTGTCGCCGTTCTTCTGTCTTATGTCCGGAACGGTTTCGGCATCATTCAGGTTATGCTCGATTGCTGTGCCGTTTTCAAAATACGGTTTGCGATAGTTTTTGTCCGAACCGGCTGAAGGCTGTCTCGGTTGCCGTACGGAATTCGCTTTCCCGGCTCTCGGGCGTGAGGCCGTTCTTCGTTCCGGATATGCGATGCCTCCGGGTTTCGCGCCGCTTTCGCCGGCTTTCCCGGAGATGCCCGAGTACGAGGGTCGCGATTGACCGTCATGCTGCCTCGTTTCCCGATTCTTTGTTGCGGTCGCTTCCATCCGTGTGGAAGATGTCGTGCCGGCCTTATCCCCAAAGGTCTTTTCCCCAGATGAACAACAAGGCCCAGCATACGAAGCGGGCGCCTTTCCCGACCAGCATCAAGACGGCCGACTTCCTGAAATTCACCCGATAGAATCCGAGCGCGACGGCGAACACGTCGCCGACAAAGGGCAACCATGTAAATAGGGCGAGCCATGCGCCGAAGCGATCGACTTTGCTTTTATGGCGTTCCAGCGTCTCGTGTTTGACGCGCAGGTATTTCTCGATCCATTCCCACCGGCCGATCCAGCCGATCCAGTACGAAGTCAGTCCGCCCGCCCAGTTGCCGACCGTGGCGACCAGCACGCTGAGCCAGACGTTTCCTCCGGCGGCCAGTATGCCTACGAGCAGCACGTCGGAACTGAACGGGACAATCGTCGCCGCGACGAACGAGCCGATGAAAAGTCCGATGTATCCCCAGTCGAGCAATGCTTCCATGATGTTCTTACGTTTGTCAGCCGTTGCTTATACGCGCGGGAGCGTTTCGTTTCCGGGAACCGTACGAATCCGTGTTCCCGCCGTTTTTTCGCGACGAACGATTCGCCCGAACCCGGGGCGCGGCTTTCGCTCCCGGCCGAAGATTCGGCATGCGCCTGCGACTCTTTTCGTCTCGATTGCCCGTCGGGACCCGGGTTTCCCGTTTGTCCGGCGCTCGTGGATAGGGTTTCCGTTCTCCTTACGTCCCGGGTGTTTGGACCGGTTCCGTGGAGCTTCTCGCGCAGACTCGAGGCTCGTTCGTGCCGGAGGACGTTTCTTTGTCGATCGCCGCGGGCGACCGGTTGCGTGGCGTGAGGCTCGTAAATTTTGTCTGAGGCGTTCCGATGCTTTGGCAGCAGTGCCGGAGTCCTTGTCCGTCAGGTGTCAGGGATATCGTTCCGTAATTTCCCGGGGGAACGGAACGGCGAGCCGTGCGGACCGCAGCGTCAGAACAGATAGCCGCCTGCTTCGACCCGGCGGATCAGTCGGTCGATTTCGGTCCATGTCTCGTCCGCGAGCGTCGTGCCGGTCACTTCGATTACGCGGCCTGCCGCGATCGCGCCGATCGTGCCGCACTGGACCATCGACAAGCCTCGGGTCAGTCCGACGAGAAAACCTGCCGCGTAAAAATCGCCGGCTCCGGTCGTATCGACCCGCTTGGCCTCGGCCATGATGCCCACATGGTCGACCTTGCCGCGGTGCTTGATATAAGCGCCTTGCGTGCCGACCTTAACGACGGCGAGCGGACACTTGCGGGAAATCTTGTCGAGCGCCTCGAGCGGATTCCGCTCGCCGGTGAACGAGAATGCCTCCTGCTCGTTGGCGAACAGCACGTCGACGTAGCCGTCGGTCAGCTCGTTCAGAAAACCGAGGTTCTCGTCTACGATGTTGAAGCTGGCCAGATCGAGGGCCACTGTCAGGCCGCAGGCCTTGGCGAGCCGGACGGCCCGCCCGATCAGTTCGTGGTCCTGGACCAGATAGCCTTCGATATAGAGGCAGTCGTAGCCGTCGAACAGCGATTCGTTCAGTTCGTCGCCCCGCATCTCGAGCGCGGCGCCGAGAAAAGTGCACATCGTCCGCTCGCCGTCGGCCGAGACGAGCGAGACGCAGCGGCCCGACCGCTCGTTTCCGCGCAGGATATGGGGTTCGATGCCGAGGTTGACGAGGGCCTGCTCGAAGAAGTCTCCCGTCGTGTCCCGTCCCACTTTGCCGACATAGCCGGTACGGACGCCCATGCGGGCCATGGCCCGGATCGTATTCGATGCCGATCCGCCGAGCGACAGCGTGCGCGGCATGCCGGCTACGTATTCTCCGATTCGGCGTTGCCGGTCGCTGTCGACCAGATTCATGCTGCCTCGGGGCAGCATGAACCGCTCGAGGACTTCGTCGGTTTTCAGGTTGATCAGAATATCCGTCAGGGCATTGCCCATTCCGATAACGCTTTTCATTTCTTCCGTTGATTTTAAGTCGTTTTAGAGTGCGTCCGCGAAAGCGTCCCGGACTCGGGGGCCGGAGTGCCGGGAAGGCGGGTTTTGCAAAGATGCCGTTTTTCCCTCGCAAACGCAAATCCGCCCGCCGTCGGATCATCTTCGGTCGAGTGAAGGGCCGTTCCCGTCCGTGGTTGCGAACGGTCCGGCTTTTCCCGAACGCAAACCGGCTTCCCTCGTTGCGGGAAACGCGCTGCGGCTATGCGCCGGTCGGAGCCGGACGATTTTCCGAACCTGTCGCGGAAAATGTCTTTTGCGGGATGCTTCCCGGTCCGTCTGACTTGTCGGATCGTCTCATCTGAAAGACGGTCCGTTGGAGAAGTCGCTTCGGGAAAACGCGGACGGCAGCCCCGCTCGCCGAACGAGGCTTGCAGGCCCGGACCGTCCCGGAAGTCGGCATCCCCGTCCGACAGGTGACTGCCCGCCCGGGTGCGTGCCGGAGAACCGGGTTGCGGCCCGTACGGAAATCGGAATCGGTAAAAAACGTCATGCGGTTTTCGGATATTCGGTTTACTCGTCCTACCTTTGCGTCCGCATAACGGGAAAAAGCGTTTTGTAATCCTCATCGGAGGGCATCATAGCATGCCGGATAAGATGACCGGGTAAAACCAGTCCTCTTGTCCGGCATTTTTCATCCGGTTATAACCTTTTTCGATATGATTGAAAAAACAGAAAAAATGAAAAGAGATGGAATCGGTCTGGGAACGCTCCGTCCGTTCACGTTATTCGGAAGGTTTTTTATTCCCACCCTGTTGGGCATGCTCAGTATTTCGTCGGTCACGGCGTTGGACGGCATATTCGTCGGTCATGGAATAGGCAGTGACGGCATCGCGGCCATCAATATCTGCATTCCGCTGCTGATGCTTTTTACCGGTGTGGGACTGATGACCGGAGCCGGCACCTCGGTGGTCGCCTCGATCCATCTGTCGAAAGGTCAAGAGAAGGCGGCTCGCATCCACGTTACGCAGGCTTTGCTGTTCGCGACCTTCGTCGCTTTCGTCCCGTCGGTGTTTATGATGATTTATCCGTCGGCGACCGCTCGTTGGCTGGGGGCTTCCGAATATCTGACGCCTATGGTCCGGGAATATTTATTGTGGTTCGTTCCGTCGCTGATGTTCCAGATGTGGTGCTCCGTCTGTCTGTTCGTCATCCGTTTGGACGGCAGGCCCAAATTGGCGATGATCGTGCAGTTGATTGCTGCCGCGACGAGTGCTGCGCTCGGCTACCTGTTCGTCTTTCCTCTGGGTTGGGGACTGATGGGAGCCGCGCTCGCCGCGACGATCGGGCTGTTTGTCGGCGGGTTGATCGGAATTGTCTACCTGTGGCGCTTCGCCGACCGGCTGCGCTTGTATCCGGTCGAGCGGAACGCGAAATATTTGCGTCTGACGGTCCGTAATATAGGCCGCCAATGCCGCATCGGCTTTTCCGCTTTGCTGGCCGAGGGCACATTGGCCATGCTGATGTTCGTCGGGAACCGGATTTTCATGGAGTATTTGGGCGACGACGGTGTCGGCGCATTCGGCATCGCCTGCTACTACATTCCGTTCGTGTTCATGGTCGGGAATGCGATCGCGCAGTCGGCCCAACCCATTATCAGCTATAATTTCGGGTTGGGACGTAGCGAGCGCGTCGCCGCGACCGAACGGATCGCTTTAACCGTCTCGGTCGTCTGCGGCGTGCTCATCACGGCTGTTTTCGCGCTTTTCCCGCGCGCGCTGGTGGGACTGTTCATCGATTCCGAAAGCGCGGCCGCCCGCTTGGCGATTGCGGGATTTCCCTATTTTTCGACGGCGTTCGTATTCTTTATTCTGAATCTGTGCGTCATCGGCTATTACCAGAGTGTCGAGCAGGTGCGGCCGGCCGTTTTTTACGCTTTGCTGCGCGGATTTCTGTTTTTGGTGCCCTGCTTTATCCTGCTGCCCCGCGCGATCGGGATGAAAGGCATTTGGCTTACGCTCTTCGTTTCGGAGGCTCTGACCGCAGCAGTCAGCGCTTTGGTTTATGCGGTGGGGTACGCGCGCCGGCGGCTGTGTACCGAAAAAACAGCATGACGGGGAGGCGGCCGGACGGCCCGGGCGGATCGGTTCGGCGACTCCGGTCCGGAGGCCGAAGCGGGGACCGTATTCTGTCTTTCCGTGATACCGGAAGAATCGCGTCCGATTTCCCGGATCGCGGAACGGCCGGGCGCGTCGGCGAAAGAGGTATTTTCCCGGAAGCTACCTCGGCAGCGGGTCGTTCCCTTCCGGGATAGGTGTGTGCCGGCCGGTTCCGTCGCGGAGCGTTTCCGAAGCAGCCGAGGTCCTCTCGCCCGGAGACGATTCGTCCGTCTCTTCCGCCGACGGGGCAGGGAGAATGTTGCGTCCGGCATAATACCAGATCACCTCGGCTGCGCGCTGCCGCCCGATCAGTCCGGACAGCTCCTCCTCGCTCGCGCGACGGATGTTGGAAACGGTCCGATAATGGCGCAGCAGCTTGTCGACCGAGCGCGGACCGAGCGTCGGGATGCTCTCCAACTCGCTGCGAATAAAGGCCAGCGAGCGTTTTTTGCGGTGAAACGTGATGCCGAAACGGTGCGCCTCGTCGCGGATGTGCATCAGCACTTTGAGCGCCTCGCTGTTGCGGTCGATGTAGTAGGGCAGCGGGTCGTGCGGGAAATAGACCTCCTCGATGCGCTTGGCCAGACCGACGATCGCTATTTTGTGTTCCAGTCCGAGCCGTTGCAGCGTCTCGTAGGCGAATCGGAGCTGTCCCTTGCCGCCGTCGACGACGATCAGCTCGGGAAGCTCGGCGCCCTCGGCGAGCAGCCGGCTGTAGCGGCGGCCGATCACCTCTTCCATCGAGGCGAAGTCGTTCGCTCCGACGACCGTCTTGATGTTGAAGTGCCGGTATTCCTTGCGCGACGGTTTGCCGTCGCGAAACACGACGCAGGAGGCCACCGGGTTGGTTCCTTGCAGGTTCGAGTTGTCGAAACATTCGATATGGCGGGGCGGCACGCTCAGGCGGAGCTCCCGTTGCAGCGTCGAGAGAATACGGTTCGTGTGGCGGGCGGGGTCTTTGATCTCGATCTGCTTGAGTTTCTCGAGCCGGTACAGCCGGGCGTTGCGCTCCGACAGTTCCAGAAGACGCAGCTTGTCGCCCCGTTGAGGCACGGTGAACGCGACGTTTTCCCACAGGCTTCCCGATGGGGGGAACGGGACGATTACCTCGCGCGAGAGCTTGCCCGACAGCCGCTCGGCGATCGTCCCGATCGCATAAGTCAGCACGTCGCGCGGCGTGTCTTCGAGTCCCGGTTTCAGCTCGACCGTGAACGAGTTGACGACCGCCCCGTCGGCTATGCGCATGAAGTTGCAGAAGGCGGCGTCCTCGTCCGTGACCAGCGAGAACACGTCCATGTTCGTCAGCGTGTTGCTCACTACGACCGACTTGCTTTGGTAGGAGGTCAGGATCTCGATCCGTTTCTTGTACTGCGCGGCCTCCTCGAAGCGCATCGCGTCGGAGGCCTCGCTCATTTTCTCTTTCAGGTAGCGCATCGTGTCGCGAGTATCGCCGCGCAGCAGCGAAGCGACCATGCCGACGCTGCGGCGGTAGTCCTCCTCGCCCTGCAATCCGACGCACGGGCCCTTGCAGTTGCCGATATGGTACTGGAGGCAGACGCTGTAACGGTTCTTGGCGATCGCCTCGGGGGTCAGGTTCAGCGAGCAGGTGCGCAGGCTGTGGATACTGTGTGCCATGTCCAGAACGGCCTTTTGGACGTAGACCGACGCGTAAGGCCCGAAATACTGCGATCCGTCGCGCACGAGCCGCCGGGTCGACTGCACGCGCGGGAACGGCTCGTTACGGATCACGATCCACGGGTAGGTTTTGTCGTCCTTGAGCAGGATGTTGTAGCGCGGTTGGAGGCTCTTGATCATGTTGTTCTCGAGCAGGAACGCCTCGCTCTCGCTGGAGACGACCGTGTGGCGCAGGTCGGCGATCCGGGAGACCATGACCCGCACTTTCGGGCTCTCGTTCGCTTTCGACGTGAAGTAGGAGTAGACCCGCCGGTGCAGGTTTTTCGCCTTGCCCACGTAGATCACCTGTCCGTCGGAGCCCAGAAACTGGTAGACGCCGGGCGACTGGGGCAGCAGGGCGACCTTCTCCTTGAGCTCCTCGATGCGCTTGGATGGTTTCATGGAGTTTAAATGGATGTTAACCGGCTTAAAAGTATCAAAAATTATTCTACATTTGTGTCGGAGCCTCCGGCAATCTTTTTGCAAAGGTAAGGTCCGAACGCAGAAAAGCGGCCTCGCATGCGGAAAGCCGTCACTCCGAAAACTATGGAACTGATCAAGTCGAGCGACTTATATTTCGGCCGGAAGGGCTTGTGGGCCCGGTGGCGGGCCCGGGCCATCATGAAGCTGGCTGCTCTGGACCGAATCAACAGGCTGTACAGCGACGCGCTCGCTTATGAGGGTCCCTATCCGGAAGGGCTGTTGCACGCTATGGACGTGCGCACCGAAGTCGATCCGCGGGAGGCGGACCGGATTCCGCCCGAAGGACCGGCCATCGTGATCGCGAATCATCCCACCGGCGCTCTCGACGGCATCGTGCTGATCGACTGGCTGTCGAAACGGCGTCCCGACGCGCGTTTCATGGGCAATTACCTGCTTTCGAGGATCGGTCCGCTGAAGCGCTATTTCATCAGCGTGGACCCGTTCGACGCGAAAGCCGCAGGGAACGTCTCCGGCATGCGCGAGGCGATGCGGCATCTGTCGCGGGGCGGACTGCTCGTGATCTTCCCTGCGGGCGAAGTAGCGACCTGGCGCAAAGGATTCCGCGACATAGGCGACCGCGAGTGGCCCCGGGGGGTGATGCGGTTTATCCGTCGGGCGGAGGTTCCGGTGATTCCCCTTTACATCGACGCGCGCAACAGCCCTCTGTTCCGTCTGGCCGGCAAGCTGCATCCGATGCTTCGGACGGCCCTGCTGCCGCGCGAGCTGCTCAACAAGAAGGGAGTCGGAGTGGAGCTGAGAATCGGATCGGCCGTTCTGCCGCGAAAGACCGCTTCGCTGACGGAAACCGACTATAACGGCTATCTGAGGGCTTCCGTCGAGTATTTCAAGCCGTTGGACGGCCGCCGTCGGCCGCCCCGAGCGGCCCG